>Ga0310786_10000115_pt1 | contig 129018 bp, 111 predicted proteins | sample AusTroGonzalo_MG_FD_203881 | JGI IMG/M metagenome (GOLD analysis project Ga0310786, IMG submission 203881) | Bovine rumen microbial communities from tropical cattle in Woodstock, Queensland, Australia - Gonzalo_03 (v2) (version 2) | ecosystem: Host-associated > Mammals > Digestive system >...
CGATGTCGTTTTCGATCTCGACGAACGCGCCGTAGGTGGTCATATTGCGGACCTTGCCCTTGATGTGGCTTCCGGGAGGATACTTCTCGGCGAGGACTTCCCACGGATTGCGGGTCTTCTGGCGGAGACCGAGGGAGATCTTCTTGTCGGCCTTGTTGACCTCAAGAATGACAGCTTCGACTTCTTCGCCGGTGCTGACGACGTCGCTGGCCTTGGTGATGCGCTTGGTCCAGGACATTTCGGAGACGTGGATGAGGCCTTCGACGCCCTGTTCGATCTCGACGAACGCGCCGTAGGGCATGATGTTGACCACATGGCCCTTGATGGTGGAGCCGACGGGATACTTCGCTTCCACATCGTCCCAGGGATTCGCGGACTTCTGCTTGAGGCCGAGGGAGACGCGCTCCTTGGCGAAGTCGATATCGAGGACCATGACTTCGATTTCCTGTCCGACTTCGAGCATTTCCTTCGGGTTCGTGATGCGGCCCCAGGACATATCGGTGATATGGAGGAGTCCGTCCACGCCGCCGAGGTCGATGAACGCGCCGAAATCGGTGATGTTCTTGACTTTGCCCTTGCGGAGTTCGCCGACCTTCATTTCCTTCAGGAACTGAGCGCGCATATCCTTGCGGGATTCTTCGAGGAGTTCGCGGCGGGACACGACGATGTTGTGACGTTCCTGGTTGATCTTGAGGATCTTGAAATCGTATTCCTGGTCGATGAGATCATCGATGTTCTTGACGGGGCCGATATCGATCTGGGAACCGGGGAGGAACGCTTCCACGCCGTCGAGGTCGATCAGGATGCCGCCTTTGACTTTCTTCTTCATCTTGCCGCGGATCACGCTGCCTTCGCCGAAATCGGAAGTGATCTTCTTCCAGGTCTGGATGAAGGACGCCTTCTGGAGGCTGATGCCGGGCTGGCTCTGTTCGTTCTCGAGTTCTTCAAGATAAACGTCGATCTGGTCGTTGACGTTGATCTCTTCCCAGTTCTTGAACTCGGTGTAGGGGATGAACCCTTCCGCCTTCAGTCCGATGTCTACGAGCGCGCCGTCCTGGCGCTTCTCGACGATCGTGCCGGTGACGATCGTGTCGGCCTTGAAATCGGTTTTGGTCTGTCCGCTCAGCAGTTCGTCCATCGTGACATTGTCGTCGATGATGACGTAGCTTTTCTGCACGACGGGGGCGTCCTTGGTTTCTTCTTTGCTCATTTGTTTGGTTTTCTTGGGTTGGTTTGTTGGTTGAACGGTTTTCCGTTAAGCCCAAAAGCTCGCTCGCTTTTCGGGTTGTAAGCATTTAATATACTGCGCGGCAAGAGTTTTTTCAAGCGGTTTTCCCGGTTGGAGATGGAAAAAGATTGAAAAAACATGCATATGCGCGGGCGAAAAGCTCCGCAGGCAGAGTCCGGGACGCGCCTTTTCCCTCATTTTTCGACAAATCAGTCATTCTGTTCTTGACTTTTCCGCCTGAACGTGGTACATTTGGTATCGTTTTTGTTATCGCCGACGCCATGCCCGGCGCATGCGATCGTCGACGCAGACTTTTTCAGGAAACAGGAGAACCCCATGAAGGACAGAAGCTTGCTCGGTTTTATCTTGATCGATTTATTGTTGGCCGCAGGCATCGTCTGGGGACTTCTGAACGGATACAAACTGCTCGGTTACGGGCTGATGGTCTATTTCGCGATCAACACCCTCGCCATCGTGCTCAAATTGACCAGGGGAAACCAAGACAAGGACGAAAACAAGGACGAAGAGAAATAACCGTCCCGCGTGCTTCCCCCTTTCCCCGCCGGCAACAACTTTTCGAAAGACTCCCCCCATGTCTGACAACAGCCGCGAAACCATCGGATCCCGTCTCGGGTTCCTTCTCCTCACCGCCGGATGCGCCATCGGTCTCGGCAATATCTGGCGCTTCCCCTACGTCACCGGCAAATACGGCGGCGCCTGCTTCGTCGCGTTCTACCTGTTCTTCCTCGCCGTGATGGGGCTGCCGCTGATGGTCATGGAGCTTTCCATTGGACGCGCCGGCAAACGCACGCTCTACGGCGCGGCGAAAGTACTCTCGCATTCCCACCCCGGGGCATGGAAGGTCCCGGCCGGCATCTTCTGCATGGGATGCGCCGTTCTAATGATCTTTTACACGACCGTAACGGGCTGGATGCTCGGCTATACGTTCGACTACCTCTTCGGCGGCGTTTCCACGCTGCAAACGGAAGAGATCGGAAATCATTTCGGCGCTCTCACGGCGAGTCCGTGGAAAAACGTCCTCTTCATGCTCCTCACGGTCGCCGCGGGGTCAGCCATCTGCGGCGCGGGGTTGAAGAATGGCGTGGAACGCGTCACGAAGATCCTCATGAGCGGACTGTTCGTCCTTCTGCTGATCCTGTGCGTCCGTGCGCTTTTCCTGCCGGGCGCGAAGGAGGGGCTGAAGTTCTACCTCATGCCGAATCTTCATTCCGTCCGGGAGACCGGGCTTTTCGAGGTCGTGACGGCGGCCATGGGCCAGGCGTTCTTCACCCTCAGTCTCGGAGTCGGCAGCATCACAATCTTCGGCAGCTACATCGGGCGTGACCACTCGCTGGTGAAGGAATCCATCATCATCATCCTGCTGGATACTGCTGTCGCCATTCTCTCGGGCATCGTGATCTTCCCGGCCTGCAAGTCCTACGGCGTCGACGTCTCCTCAGGTCCGGGGCTTGTCTTCCTGTCGCTACCGGACATCTTCAACCACATGCCGTGGCCAAGGCTCTGGGGCTCCCTCTTCTTCCTCTTCATGAGCGCGGCGGCGTTCACCACGGTCGTAGCGGTCTTCGAAAACCTGATCGCATTCATGATCGACGAGCTGCATTTCTCCCGTCCGAAAGCCGCTCTCGTGAACACGGCCGTGATCGCGGTCTTCTCCCTGCCCTGCGCCCTCGGGTTCAATCTTCTGAGCGGCATCCATCCGCTCGGCGGCGACTCCACGTTCCTGGACCTGGAGGACTACATCGTGAGCGACATTCTTCTCCCGCTCGGATCGGTCTTCGTGGTCGTGTTCTGCGGCGCGGAGTCCGCATGGGGTTGGAAAGCCTTCTTTGCCGAAGCGAACGCCGGAAAGGGCATGAAGCTCCCCCTCTGGACGCGCTGGTATCTCTTCACGATCCTGCCGCTCGCGATCATCGCGCTCTTCATCATCGGCACGATCAACCGCTGGTGGCCCTCCTGAAAAACGGTTGCGCCCGCTCAGACGATCAGTTTCGCCAGCTCCTGGATCGCCTGCTGGACCAGCCATCCCATCGTGAAGTCGGATACTCCGACGATGATGTTCTCGCAATGGTTGAACGGAAGCAGGATGCGTTTCGCGTCTGCCTGGGCGATCGCTTTCGCCATCACGGGCGTGATCTCCCCGCCCAGAGAATCCGCCACCACGATCCCAAGCGGCCCCACGATAATGTCGGCCTTCCGTGCCGCCACGACGACTGCGTTTTCCCCGGTCGCGGCGCTGTCCGCACCGCCTTTGAGCATGGCGGACGTGGCGATGGTATTGGTGCCGACTGCCATCAGGTGTACGTGAGGAAACGTCTGCTTGATTTGAGCCGCGAGCTGACGGCCTACGCCGCCGCCCTGCCCGTCTACGACTAGGATTCTCATGGTATTTCCGAATTATGTTTTTGAGAACACAAATAGATGACCGTGGCTCATCGAAGGGAAATAACGAAAGGAGACTCGGAAAAGTCCGGCCTGAGCGTTCCCTGACAAGCGTAAAAAATGAACGAACTCGGCCGGAACGCTTTTGCTTCGCGGCTTCCGGACGAACGATGGTTCTGGTTCAGCAGGCTTTTTTCTTCAGCAGGGCAGCGCGGACGACGCCCTTCGGGTCGCTCACGAGCAGGACCGCGGTCCAGATTACGAGCGCAAGGGCGATCACGGAAAGCCCGAGAAGGGAATCATTGACCATGTCGGAGATGCCAGGAGAGAATACGGCGGCGCCTTCCTCGGCATACTCGAACGCGAGGTCAACGAACCACATGATAGCGGCGCCCCAGAAGAGCCAGCACAGCACGCTGATTTTCATCTCGCGGCAAACGGCGGAAGAATACCAGATGGCGGTGCAGACGACCGCAGCGAAAGTCGTAAGAATCAGACACATGGGATCAGCCCTCCGCGGAGACGGGGTTGCGTTTCACGATCCGGGCGCTGACAATCAGCATCACGATCCAGATCGCGATGATAAGGGCTGTCATGGTGCCGCCGACAGTCGCGATCTCGCGCAGGACTTCCGCCGTGTTGCCGTCACGGACTCCGGTCAGGAACGGAAACTGGAAGATGATCTCGCCGTGCCAGACATGCTCGAACGCCAGCAGGATGCATCCGCCGAAGAAAAGTTTTTCGAGCCAGCCGAGCTTGGTGGCCCAGCTGATGGTCCCGGGCTGTTCGGGGGTTTTCGCCGCGGCGCGGCGGACGATTCCGGTGGCGATTGCGGCTGCGAGAGGTGCGCTGAAACAAGCCATTTTCCTTCTCCTTGCGAAAAAAAGTGTTGCATTCCCTGCTGGGAACATCATCCCTTCACGGGACGCCTGATCGATCTGGTGCGCTGAATCGGGAATGAAACGGTCCTGCGTTTCCATCTGCGGCTTCTGCCGCCCCGATCTTTCTTCTTTTCTTACTATAACCCATCAAGACGAAAAGTCAAGCTTTTCCCGTTTGTTTTTTGGATTCCGCTAAGAAATCGCCATTCGGCGGCATCCAATTCATGAAACCTGGAACAAAAAACCGGCATCTTCCACATGAAAGGAAACACGCCATGAACAAGACTTCTCTTTTCGCCGTCGTATTCACCGCAGCCATGCTTTACAGCATCATCTCCATGCTCGCCAGACTGAACGCCGCGGTCGAAACCGTGAACGCCGCCATCCCCGCGATCCTGTAAGCCCGCGACTGCACTCATTCCCCACAATGGAAATCAATCGGAAGACTTTTTGATGCGTTTTTTTCATTTTTCCTCACGATCCGCTAAGAAAACCGCATCCGGCGCCGTCTAATTCGCAGAATAAAACCACTTAACATACTTTCTCATCTTTGGAAGGATTCCTCATGAATCAAATCACGTTCTTCGCAGCGGCCTCCGCGGCCGCACTCCTCATCTCCGTCCCCGTCCTTGCCCAGGACGACCAGAAGCCCGCCAATGGCTTCGTCACGCTTGACCTCAACTGGAACGCGGGCGGCGCCCCCGCTGAATCCGAACTCGACGGGGACACCATGAAACAAATCCTCGAACGCGACCAGGCCCGCGTGAGAATGATTCAGGAACGCACGAAGGCCAAGGCTCCCGCCATCAAGCCCGAACTCATCAATGATGACGCCCCGAAGTCTGACGAGAAGAAGGCCGACGAAACCGTCACTGCGCCCGTCGCTCCTCCGGATTCCTCCCGGATGCGTACCATCTCCAGCGACCAGATGCGCCAGATCGTCGAACGCGACCGCGCCCGCGCCAAGGCGATGGGCGAACGTATCCGCGCCGCGCAGGCTGAAGCAGAAGCCGAAAAATACCTTCAGGAACATCCCGTGACGTTCACTCCGGGCAAGACGCCGGAAGGCTGGTTCGATAACATCCAGAAAGCCCTGGACAAGGCCAAAAAGGAAAATAAGCCCGTCATGGCACTTTTCACCGGGTCCGACTGGTGCCCGCCCTGCCAGAAGCTCGAAAAGAACATCCTGCTTCAGCCTGCGTTCAAGGATTTCGCGGAAAAGCATCTCGTCCTCCTCTTCCTCGACTATCCCCGTGAAGCGGAGCTCTCGGCAGACGTCAAACGCCAGAACGACGATCTCGCAAAGAAGTTCTCCATCGAAGGCTACCCCACCGTGATCGTCCTCTCTCCTGACGGGCACAAGGCCGCCTGGACCCATGTCGGATATGCCCCGCTCTTCCTCGAGGAGCTTCAGAACGGCATCAAGGGCCTCGACAAGGACTATCCCGAGACCGCGAAGGCAGTAAAGGAAGAAATGGAAGCCGAAGCCAAGGCTAAGGCCGATGAAAAGGCTGCCAGGGAAAAGGCCGAACTCGAAGACTTCGAACGGCAGCAGAAAGAAGCCCAGCGCAACGCCGAGCTGAATCCCTGGGGCGCCGGACGCCTCAACCGCAGCATCCAGCCCGATCCCGAACTTCTGCGCGAGCTTGACAAGAACGGCCCCATCAAGGGTCCGGACGTCCTGCCTCACGGCGGCCCCGCTCCGCTCCGCCCCTCGGTTAAGCTCGACTGAATTCGCGCTTCAAGGAAAGAACGCTTCAAACAAGGAAAAAGGCCTTTCCCGAAAAAAAGTTCAGGCATACCGGAACAGAATCCGGTATGCCTTTTCTGTTGGTCCGATGTGATCGGGATTCTGCTCAGAGCTTCACGACTCCACAGAAGAAGAGGATCAGCAGGATCGCGCCGAGGGCGATGCGGTACCATCCGAAGAGTTTGAAGTCGTGTTTCTTGACGTAGCCCATGAACCAGGCGATCACGCCCCACGCCACGAAAAACGCAGTCACGAAACCGAACGAAAGTGCGCACCACTGTGCGCCGGTGAGGTGTGCGCCGCCCTTCACTAGCTTCAGAAGCGATGCTCCGAACATCGTCGGGATCGCCAGGAAGAACGAGAATTCGGCGGCGCATGCGCGGGAACACCCCAGGCACATCGCGCCGAGGATGGTCACAGCGGAGCGCGAGGTGCCGGGCACCATGGCGAGACACTGGAAGAACCCGATGCCGAGCGCCATAAGATAGCTCATTTTCACGATCTCCGCCGTATTGGATTTGCGTTTTTCGAGGCGGCCGCTGAACACGAGCGCGAAGCCCCAGACGACCAGCGCGACCGAGACCACCACAATATTGAAGAGATGCGCCTCGATGAAGTCGTCGAGAAGGAATCCGATCACGGCGGCGGGAACGACGCCGACCACCACACGCGACCACAGGGGGATCATGGCCTTGAACCCGTCGATGGTCCATTTCTGCGGGAAGATCGTCTTGTAGAAATACACCAGCACGGACAAAATGGCGCCGAGCTGGATTACCACCTCGAACAGCTTCGCGAATTCCGCGTCTTTCATGGGGAAAAAGCTGTCCACGATAATCATGTGGCCGGTACTGCTGATCGGCAGGAACTCGGTCACGCCCTCCACGATCCCCTGGATGAACGCCTGAAGATAAAGGGTGAAGTCCACCGGCGAACCTCTGAACGCAAGAATAGAGCACAAGATGATCGCGGAGACGGCACAGACCGTTTTGATTTTCATAAATATATCCTCGGGACCGGGCCGGACGGGGGGAACCGGCGGCCCGGACGCGACAGGGGGGTTATTTCGAGCTGTTCAGGAAGATGCCCTTCAGGTTCATCTTCAGGGCCGTGGGCGAACTGGACGCGGCAAGGCCGACTTCTTCAGTGATCTCGCCGTTGTTGATGCGGTCGAGGATCGCCATGTTGAATGTCTGCATGCCTGCTTCCCGGGCGCTTTCCATCGCCTCGGGCAGCTTTTCGAATTCCTTCTTGGAGATGTAACGTTGGACGACCGGATCGCAGATCATGACCTCGACGACCGGGACCACGCCCTTGCCGAGGGCCTTCGGGAGAAGGCGCTGGGCGACAGTGGCCTTCAGGTTGGCGGCGAGCGCCTCGAGGATGGTGTCCTGTTCCTGGATGGGGTAGAGATCGAGGATACGGCCGACGACCTGGGATGCGTCTGCGGCATGCACGGTACTGATGACCATGTGGCCGGTATCGGCGGCCTGGAGCGCGGCTTCGAAACTTTCCTTGTCGCGCATTTCGCCAACCATGATGACGTCCGGGGCCTGGCGCATGGCATGGGTCAGGGCGCTGTAGAACGACGGGCAGTCGAGGCCGACCTCGCGCTGTTCCACGAACGACTTGCCGTCGCGGAACTCGTATTCGATCGGGTCCTCGATGGTGATGATGTGCTTCGTGAACTTTTCGTTGATATGCTGGATCATGGCCGCAAGCGTGGTGGATTTGCCGCTGCCCGTGGTGCCGCAGACCAGGATGATGCCGCGCGGAGTCTCGGCGATGGTACGAAGCACCGGCGGAAGGGAAAGTTCCTCGATGGAACTGATCTTGCTCTTCACATAGCGGAGCGTGACGCCATGCATGCCGCGCTGCTTGTGCGCGTTGATACGGAAACGGCCGAGGTTCTCCACGCAATAGGAGAAATCTGCGTCGCCGTTCTGTTCGTATTCCTTCTGCATGCGGACATCCATGATCTCCTGAAGGAGTGTATCGAGGAACTCATGCGTAGTGACGAAATCGACAGGGTAGAGCGAACCTGCGATACGGAGATTGGCCGGCGCGTCCTCCTTGAGCAGGACGTCCGATGCGGCATGTTCCACGCACTGGGCGAGGATCTGATGGAAGGTTTCAACTGTTTCCGAGGCCATTTTGGCAAACCTTTCTGCTTTGGTAAACGGGGACGGGCGTCATTCGCCCGGATAGTCCTTCATGAGGTCGAGCATATCCGCGACCGCCGGGCCGATGCCCTTCATGATGGCGCGGGAGATGATGCTGTGCCCGATATTGAGCTCGTGGAGATGGGGCACGACGGCGAGAAGCTGCTTGATGTTCTCGTAGTCGATACCGTGTCCGGCGTTCACTCCGATGCCGAGGGAATGTGCATACTCGGCGCCTTTCGCCAGACGGTCGAGTTCGGCGGCCTGTTCGTCCGCGGAGACCGCGTTCGCGAAGGATCCGGTGTGAAGCTCGACGAATTCCGCGCCGCACTGTTTGGCGCAGTCGATCTGGGCGAAATCCGGCGCGATGAAGAGGCTGACGGCAATCCCGGCGCCCCGCAGGACGGGAACATACTGCATGAGCTTATCGAGGCTCGCCACGGCGTCGAGGCCGCCTTCGGTCGTGAGCTCCTGCCGTTTTTCGGGCACGAGGCAGCAGCTCTTCGGACGCACCAGCGAGCATGCGATGCGGACCATTTCCTCCGTCAGGGCCATTTCCATGTTGAGGCGGAGCCCCGCCTGGGACAATGCGATCACGTCCGAATCCTGGATGTGGCGGCGGTCTTCGCGAAGATGGGCGGTAATGCCGTCCGCACCGGCGGCCATGCAGATCCTGGCAGCCTCGAGCGGGGACGGCTGGGTGGCGAGACGGGCCTGGCGGACCGTTGCCACGTGGTCGATGTTGACACCGAGTTTCAATGTTCTTGCCATAGGTGGTAAATCTCCAAAAAAGCGATGATAACAATTTATTACTTTAGCACGGTTTTATTCATTTCGCAAGTCGGAAACCATTTTTGCGAACAAATCGGCTTCCGGGATCGCCATGCGATTGCGGATGGATCGCGGACAAAGCAGATACGGACCGCGGAAAAGACGTGCCTCCAGGAGTTCCGCCCACGGTCTGAACTGCGTCGCGGTGATGTGCAGCCCGCTGTCCGCATCGTAGATCAGGACAGCCTGGTGCGACTCGCAACCAAGCATCCCGAGCGCCTCAGCTTTATCCTCATCAGGCTTGAACTCGAACGGGTGGATCTCCAGGCTCAGTTTCACGAACGGAGTCAGGGTACCCCGCAGGAAACGCCCCATCAGCGGCGCGGTCAGGATGTCGGGTTCGCCGCGGAACGGCAGGCGGTACGGAATAAGCAGTTCGAAGTTCTCGCGGTACAGCACGGGCGTCATCCGGCGGATGATATCCAGCGCGGCGTTCTCCGCGGCCGCATCGCCCAGAATGCGCTTCATGTCGAACGCGAGGAACGCGCCGGAAGCTCCGGCTTGCGCCAGAGTCCGCACCATGATCTCCGCCTGTTCCACGAAATCGCGGCGGTAATTCTCGGCCAGGAACGGGATGTTTCGCGTGAGATCGGGCGCCATCAGGTGTCCCGCACGGACGGTCTTGAACTTGCAGGCGGAGAAACGCCGCTGGAACCCGTAGTCCCGGTGCAGGAAGCATTCCGTCGGCATCTCAATGGCATCGAACACGCCCGGCGTCAGGAAGTCCGGCACGGACGCCGGATCCATGGCTGCATGGCCGAGCGCAAGCCCGAAGCGGATGCCGGTGAAGTCGATCTTTCCCATCAGAAACCGGCCTCCCTCAAATCGGACATGCTAATCGTCTTCCCTGCCCCGTCGCCGCCGTTCAGCAGCCGCAGCTGTTCGCAAACGTATTTGCCGATCAGGTCGGTCTCGATATTCACCATGTCGCCAGGCTTCAGGTCGTCGAGATTGGTCTCACGCCGGGTCGTAGGGATCAGGCGCACTGCGAACGTATCGTCGTCCACGTCCGTCAGCGTGAGGGAAACACCGTTCACGCACACGCTTCCTTTCGGAACAAAGAACATGCGGAATTCGGGCGGCATTTCCAGCCGGAGCTCGTAATCGTCGCCGACTCGACCGAATGAAGCGACCTTCACGGCGGCATCGACGTGCCCGCTGACCAGGTGCCCGCCAAGGCGGCTGCCGAGGCTGAGAGCGCGTTCCAGGTTTACGCGGGTTCCGGCGGGGATCTTTCCGAGGTTCGTCCGGTCCAGCGTCTCCTTCATCACGAAAAACGTCAGGTTCCCGCCCGCCTCCTTCTCGAAGGTGAGGCAGGCGCCGTTCACGGCGATACTTTCACCCGGCTCCAGATCAGTCCACGGGGTATCGGGCTTCACGGTCAAACGACCGGCTTTGGCTCCGGCTTCGCGTCCGGTCAGAACACCTGTTTTCTCAATCAGACCTGTAAACATCTGAAAATCTCCTCATGATTCGGGGTAAAGCGGATAAGCCTCGATCCGAAGATCGCACCCCATTGGCGTCACGCGCAGAGTGTCCAGCGGCACGGCTTCCGAGAGCGCCACGGGATCGGGACCGCCGAGGACGGGACGGCTGCCGCGCCCCCCGAGCAGCTTCGGCGCTATGTGGAATTCGATCTTGTCGACGACGCGGGCGCGAATCGCGGAAGCCGCCAGTTCGCCGCCGCCTTCGATCAGCAGCATGGTCACCTTCTCCCGGCCCAGACGGACGAGAAATACCCGCCAGTCCTCCGTCGTGTCCAGCACGACGGATTCCCAGCCTTCGGGAAGGATTTCCGGGTGGTGCGTGGCGATGAACCTGCGGGGCGTCTTCAGCACGGTCCCGTCCGGCATACGGGCGGTGAAACGAGGGGAATCGGTGCGGAACGTTTCCGCACCGGCGAGCACGGCATCCGAAAGCCGCCGCAGATATGCCACGCGTTCCCGTGCAGTTTCGGACGTGACCCACTTGGAATCGCCGTTCGCGGTCGCGATCTTTCCGTCCAGCGTCTCCGCCATTTTCAGCAGCACGAACGGACGGCCCGTCGTGATCCACTTGAAGAAGGCTTCATGCCGGATTCGGCATTCTTCCTCGAGCACGCCGGTCACGACCTCGATCCCTGCGGCGCGCAGGATTTCGACTCCGCGTCCAGCGTGTTTCGGGTTCGGATCGAGGCAGCCGATGACAACGCGCCGGATTCCATGCCGGATGATGGCGTCGCAGCACGGCGGCGTGCGCCCCGTGGTGCTGCACGGTTCCAGCGTGACATACAGATCGGCTCCGCCGGCGTCGGATTCCCGGGGCAGGCTCATGAACGCCTCGATCTCCCCATGGGGGCCGCCGCAACGCCTGTGATGGCCGCGGCCGATGATCCGGCCGTCACGGACGATGACTGCGCCGACCGCCGGATTCGGGCTGGTATACCCGGCGCCGAGTTCCGCTTCGCGCAGGGCCTCCCGCATGAAAATGATGTCGTATCCGCTGTCCAAAGGTTCCGCTCCATACCATCTGATCCGGACGTCCGGTCCGAAACAGTTTCATTTAACAAAAAATCACCCCGAAAATATAGCTTGCTTTTTCCCGATTGCAAGACTTTTTCTTCCTTTTCTTCCTCTTTGGATTGGTCTTTTTCCTTTTTCGTGCTACATTAAGGTGTTCATCCCATTTTCACTTCATCCCGAAAGGACTTCACCATGCACTACACGTACCAGAACAGCCCACTCGTCTGCTCTTCCCAGATCGACATCGACATCGACAACGGCATCATCACCGATGTGAAGTTCACCGGCGGCTGCCCGGGCAACCTCATCGCCATCGGCATTCTCGTGAAGGGCAAGACTCCGCAGCAGGTCATCGACCAGCTCGAAGGCGTCGACTGCGGCGGCAAGGGCACGTCCTGCGCCGACCAGCTCGCCAAGGCCATGAAGGAAATCATCGCGGGAAGACTCGGCTGACCATGCCTGTTGACAGACACAGCATCCAGCGGGACATCGAGGCGTTCCAGCACGAGCTCGACAAGATCTTCAAGCGCGTCAACGAAGCCCCGGTCTACGATACGAAAAAGAAGATCGAAGACGCCATCTCCGACAATCCGCGCTACTATCCGCCAGACCGCCGCAAGGAGCTCGCCGAGATCTTTTTCGGCATCCTCGACTTCGTATACGAACGGGCGGGCAGCGACGATGATCCGGATCCCTTCTGCAATCCTGTCCTGCCAGGTGCGGACCTCTCGCGCCTGCCGGAGCCTGAAATGCTGTTCCGTTGCATGATGCCGCTGGCGTGGTCGATTCGCGGGAAATGGGTCTACCCGGAAATGAAGCGGGTAATGGACGATTTCATCGCGTCTTTCTCGCCCCCGCAGACCAAGATCATCAGCCAGACTCTGGACTTCCTTCTGGAGCTCTTCCCGGACAATTCCGGCTCCGGCGCGGCTGCCGAAGTCCTCGCCTACTGGCGCGGGCTTGCGAACGAACCGGAACGCTACCACCCGGAAACGCCTTCCGAAAAATCCATCCTGCTTCAGGTCCTGCTGGAGGCCGCGCAGGATCACAACATCATCCCGAAGGACATCCCGAAGGACTGAAACGCAGGACGGCCCGCCGGCATTGTTGCCCGGGCGGACGTGTCCCCGCGGAAAAGCGCACAGGACGCCCCCTTCCCTGCCCGGTCGGAGGCGTTTTTCTTTCTCCGCCGCCGCTCAGCGCCGCTTAGTATTTAAGAAAAAAAACAAATAAATCCTGAAAACTGGAGTTTTCGGGTTTGATTTCTCTTTTTATGTGCTATATTAAAAGATAACTGTCTTCAACAACTCATCACCCTTCGCCGTACTACCCCCATCGGACGGTGATTCAACTCAGGAGTTTATCAGGAAATGCCCGCCATTCCGAAATTTGTCGTTCTCAGCGAAAAGCTTCGCGGTCAGATGTTCGAACTGAAAGAGGATGAGATCACCATCGGACGCGCCGATGACCGTTCCATCTGCCTGAAGGACCCCACGGTCAGTACGCTTCACTGCAAACTCACCCGCAACGGCGACAAGTACGTCATCGCCGACGCCGGGTCCACCAACGGCACCAAGGTCAACGGTGCGCCTCTGACGGAAGAACATGTGCTGGAGAACGGCGACACGGTGAAAATCGGCGCGTTCGAGCTCCTCTACGACAGCGAGGACAAGACCATGGTCATGTCGATCCAGAAGACTCAGACCGGCATCGACATCAACGCCGCAAGCACCACGCAGACGATCAAGGCTGTTGCCAGCTCCGGATTCACCGAACGCAAGCAGAGCAGCGGTCTTTCCAACAAGCTCATGATCATCATCATCATCCTTCTTGCGCTCATCTTCATCGCCATGGTGGTCTCCTTCTTCCTGACGAACAAGTCGACGGCCGCATACACCCCCGCTCAGGACGTTGTCACGACCCGGATCGTGTAATCCATGAACGAAAAAAAATCTCCGCAGAAAAAACCGCTTCCGAACACGAAGCGCAAGCCGCCGGCGTCTCTTTTTCTCTGGCTGCTCGCGTTCCTCGTGCTCGCCTCTCTCATCGTTTTCAATTCGTCGCCCTATTTCTCCGCCCAGGAGGAATGGTCCGCGAACGCATTTCTTTCCCAGCTTGACAAAGGCGCCGTCGTATCCGCCGAGATCATGCCGGAATCCGACAAGATCCTGGCCATTTCCGGCGAATTCAAGATGCTCCCGAAACAGCAGGCTGATGCAGCCGGCGCCGATGTCGACGGAAAGAAAGCCGACGACGCAAAGAAAAGCGACAAGGCGCCCGCGCTCGTCGAAAAGGATCTGACGAAGACAGCCCAGACGCAGAGCAATGGAAAGAACCAGGCGGCAAAACGCCTCAAGCTCAAATACACCACGCGCATCTACGCTACGGACAGCATCATCGACAAGCTCGACGAAAAGGGCGTGGAAGTCGTCTACCTCGAACGCGACGTGTGGTGGAAATCGCTCCTGCTGAACCTCGCGATCGCCGTGCCGCTTCTGCTCGTCTTCTATTTCATTTTCACACGCCAGATCCACGGCGCGGGTTCCGGCGCCATCCAATTCGGCAAGAGCCGCGCACGCATGATCCTGCCCGACGAACACCACACCAAGTTCGACGACGTGGCGGGCTGCGACGAGGCCAAGGAGGAGATGAAGGAAATCGTGGACTATCTGCGCGACCCAATCAAGTTCAAACTCCTCGGCGGCAAGATCCCGCGCGGCGCGCTCCTCACCGGACCGCCGGGCACCGGCAAGACCCTTATGGCAAAAGCCGTCTCCGGCGAAGCCTCCGTGCCGTTCTTCTCAATCAGCGGTTCCGATTTCGTCGAGATGTTCGTCGGCGTCGGCGCCAGCCGCGTCCGCGACATGTTCCAGCAGGCACGCAAGAACGCCCCCTGCCTCATCTTCATCGACGAAATCGACGCCGTCGGCCGTTCCCGCTTCTCCGGGATCGGCGGCGGACACGACGAACGCGAGCAGACGCTGAACGCCCTGCTCGTGGAAATGGACGGACTCGAAACGCAGGAAGGCGTGATCGTGCTCGCCGCGACCAACCGCGTCGACGTGCTCGACCCCGCCCTGCTCCGTCCCGGCCGTTTTGACCGCCAGATCGTCATCGACCTGCCTGACATCGCCGGCCGCCGGAAGATCCTCGACGTCCACGCGAAAAACATCAAGCTCGACCCGAAGGCCGACCTCGATGCCATCGCTAAGAGCACGCCCGGGTTCAGCGGCGCCGACCTCGCAAACCTCATCAACGAGGCCGCGCTTCTCGCCGCCCGCGCCAACAAGACCGCCGCAGACCAGGCCGACCTCGAAGAGGCGCGCGACAAAGTCTGCTTCGGACGCGAACGCCGCAGCCGCAAGATACCCGAACGCGACCGCAGGCTCACCGCCTGGCACGAGTCCGGCCACGCCATCGTCAACCTCTTCCTCGAAAACAGCATCCCCCTGCACAAGGTCACGATCATCCCGCGCGGTCAGGCGCTCGGCCTGACCATGATGATGGAGAACGAAGACCGCTATTCCCGCAGCCGCCTGGAGATGCTTGATATCATCACAACCGACCTCGGCGGCCGCGTGGCGGAGGAGATCGCCCTCGGGGATATCACCAGCGGCGCCTCGCAGGACATCGCGCACGCCACGAACCTGGCCCGCGCCATGGTCTGTTCCTACGGCATGAGCGACAAGCTCGGCACCGTCCAGTACGGCGAACGCGCCGAGCATATCTACCTCGGACGCGACATCACCCGCAACGAAGCGTGCAGCGAGCAGACCCAGCGCGAAATCGACGACGAGGTGAAGCGCATTATCTCCGAGTGCAAGGCCCGCGCCACGAAGATCGTCACCGAACAGCGCGAACGCCTCGACAAGCTCGCGAATGCCCTGCTGGAACGCGAGACCATCTCCGGCGAGGATATCCGCAAGCTTCTCGATCTCCCGCCCGCGGACGACGGCGACTCCCCGAAGACGGACGCCGGCGCACAGCCCAAGTCCGACGACGGCGAAACGCCCGGCTCTGGCGACGAAGTCACCGTCAAGACGTTCTGAGCCACGGAACGTCCGCCATGACGCTCGAAACCGTCACGCCCCTGATCCGCATCAACGAATCGGGGGTGTTTTTGTCGTGTCACGTTCAGCCCGGCGCAAAGCGCACCGCGGTCGCCGGCGTTTACGGCACCTCCCTGAAGATATCCCTCGCCGCGCCCCCGGTCGACGGCAAGGCGAACAGGGAACTCTGCGTCTTTCTGGCAAAGAAGCTGAAACTACCGAAAAGCGCAGTCACGCTGGTCTCCGGGCAGACATCCCGCGACAAAGTCGTCTTCCTGCCCGGCATTACGCCTGCCGCGCTGGCGGCGGCATTGGAGTAAGATATGCAGCAAAACACCCCATATGCGCCTTTCAGACGGCTTCCTTCCGGCTCCCGCATTCTGGTCGCCTTCAGCGGCGGCGTCGATTCCGCCGTCACGGCCGCGCTTGCCCTGCGCGCCGGATTCCAGGTCACTGCGATCCACATGACGCTCCTGCCCGGCGGCGACGATTCCCGAAGGAAAGCCGCCGAGACCGCCGCAAAACTCGGGATCAAGCTCGTGCATGCCGACTGCTCCGAAGCGTTCGAGCGCGCCGTACTGCGTCCGAGCTGGGACATGTACAAGTCAGGCTTCACGCCGAACCCGTGCGCGCTCTGCAATCCCGCGGTCAAGTTCGGTTCCCTGATGCCCCTGATGGAACATTACGGATGCGCCGCGTTTGCAACCGGACATTACGCGAAGGCGACCGACGCGCCGGACGGGCACACCGTCCTCGCCCGCGGATTCTACAGGGAAAAGGACCAGTCGTATTTTCTCTTCGGCCTATCGCAGGAACAGCTTGCGCGCGTCGTCTTCCCTCTCGGCGGCATGACGAAGCCCGAAGTGCGCGAAATTGCCCGCGAGCTCGGACTCCCGAATTCGGAATCGAAGGAAAGTCAGGACGCATGCTTCATGCCGCCGGGCCGAACAGCCGCCGAATTCCTGCACGACCATTTCGGCGAAAAGGTCCCCGGCGGGACGTTCGCCTCGGCATCCGACGGACGCATCCTCGGACGCCACCACGGCATCCATGCCTTCACGATCGGACAGAGGAAGGGCACGGGAGTGGCGATGGGCGTGCCTGCATGGGTCAGCAGGATCGACGCTGGAGAAAACAAGGTATGGATCACCACGAATCCGGACGACCTTCTGCGGGATTCGCTCGTATTGCCGCTGGCCCGCTGGATCGAAAAGCCCGCCGAAGCCGTGCAGTTCCGCGCACAGGTGCAAATACGTTACCGTTCGCGCCCGGCAGACGCGGATGTCCTGCTTTCGCCGAACGGAGTGGTCTTCATCCGGTTCGATACGCCGCAACGTGCCGTCACGCCCGGACAGGCGGCGGTCATCTACGACGGGGAAAAACTCCTCGGCGGTGGGTGGATCCCATAAACAATCGTATCCGTGCCGTTGCGAAGCAAGGCATTATTGCTGCGGAGTCGTTTGCTTCCCCGGAGCATCGCTGCTGACCGCGATCACGGCGGGACGGCCAAAGATGTCGGACGTGGTGCAGGACAGCACTACCACACGCCGTTCACCGTCGATTTCCAGCTCGCGGACGACCGTCTTGCCCGAGTCAAACGCCTCCTGGACGATGTCAAGCACCCCGAGCCCCTGCAGCCACGGAACGTCCGCGATGTTCTTCCACGGGAAATCGCCCTTCTGTCCCACTTCGCCGTACTGCTTGTGGTATTCGAGGAAGCGGCCGTCGCGGTCCATCACCAGAATACGCACCGGGAGCGCATGGTAAACCGACTCGGCGATCCGGCGTTTCCGTTGGACCACACGAATGGAAAGCAATGCAAAAACAAACAGGGCAAAGATCGCGAAAGCATTCGATGCCAGCAGAAGGAATATGCGCTTTCTCGTCCAGGTCTGGTAAACTCTGATTCTCGGGACTTTATTGGAATTCGGGTTCATCAGGACAGCCGTTTCGGGGAAAACGGATGCTTTCAGGCCGTAGCGCTTCAACGCAGCTTCGTTCAACCACAGTTCTTCGTTCTCCAGAACGGACGGCGGGAGCATGTTGTCTGCCAGTGGACTCCCGCTCAGCTGCTCCAGCAGTTCCGCCGTCTGAACACCAAGGTCCTCCATGGAACGGCAGAAGCCTCCGACCGAGGACGGATAGACAGGTCTGGTGTCGGCGAAAACCGGGCAGGCATCGAACTTTTCGGGCAGCCACGAGACAGGATCCTGCCCCGTTTCGACGCAGGACATTGAAACGATGACCGTATCCGACTGGATTTCCGCTTTGAGAGTCGCCACAAAAGAGTTCTTCATTTCCTTGATGTCCGCCTCGGTCACATCTTGTTTCGAGATTTCCGGAATCAGGATGGTTTTCAGCGTCTTCCCCGGGCCAAGCTTCGCACGGAATGCGGTTTCTTTTTCATCGTTCCAGAGTTTTTCCGGCGTCAGCAGGATGACTTTCTTCGTCTTCGGAAACACCGACAGCGCCAGCTCCGTATTCGGCCACGGGTCGACCGGATGCAGGATGGCAAACGCATTGGGAAATATTGCAGGTTCTGACTTGTCGCCCTTGGTCTGAGGCTCGCGGACCGATTCGTTGAACGACGACACCCCGGCGAACAGGATGACCATATCATCCTTCCGTTTCGGTTCATTTTCAAAAATGCCGTTCCGGGCAATGCCGTTCAATACGGAGGATATTCTGTCTGAGGCGACCACGATCAGCGCTTCGAATCCCGGCCAGTTTTGTCCCCCCAGCAGTGGAAGAAGCTGTTCCCGAACCAATGGGCTGGTAGCGGTCGTGTTGTACAGTTCCCGGATCATCTGTACATCCACGGCCTCGAGGAACCATGGATTGTGGTAAAACGCTTGTTCGGAGTAACGCTCCGCGGAAGTGGATTCTCTCCATTTCCGCACGATCTCGCGATAGTCCGCCTGATGGCGGAGCCTCGCCTCTTCCAGGCCGGCGAAGAAGGCGTCGCGGTCCGCCTTCGAGGTCTCGGCGGAAAACAGCACGAGGACCTTCCGGAATCGAGGTGGATTCGGCTTTGATTCCGCGGCAACGGTCACCGTCCCAACAGAAAAAAACATCCACGCCACGAGCAGCGCAGACACAAACAAAAAAAGTTTCAAGCACAAACGCTTCACAGGCCGTTTCCTCTGCTCAAAAACCAGCCGCAAAAAAAGCGGCAAATCTGTTCATTTATGAATACAATACAGCCAAAAAGGTACAAAATCAAGCAAAACGGACATTTTTTAGGGGAAAAAGCGGCATCACGGCTTCGCCACAACCTCAGGCTTGTTCTCTTCCGCCCTGTCTTTCGACTCGTCCTTCCTGACGGTATAAATATCCCGCTCATTCAGCGCGGCATCCATCGGGGACACGTCGGACGCTTTGAACAGCTCAGCGATCGGCAGCTTGTTCTGCTTCGCGAGCAGGGCGAACGCTTTCGCGTAAAAGAGCGCGCCGCGGAAGCAGATGTGGCAGCGGTCGGACTTGCCCTCCGGGAAGTTCGGATAGTCGCCGGGTTTCAGCTCCAGATACAGCATCGTGCCTTTCTTCTCGCCCGCTGCGTTCAGCTCCTTGTCGGCGTAGGCATAGAGGTCCACCAGGTCGCATTTCGTCTCGGCGGCGACCTCCCGCGCGGACTGCAGATACGGGTTCAGGAATCCCGGGGGCTTCAGCGAACCGTCCTGCAGGTAGTTCCCGAACGGGATGGACGTTGCGATAACCGGAATGCCGCCTACCCTGCGGACATCCTCCACGAATCCCCGCATGTTCTCCTTGTACTCGGTCTTCGGATCGGCATAGCGTTCCGGTTTGGCCTTCGTGCCGTCGTTGTGCCCGAACTGGATGATCACGAAGTCGCCCTTCTTGACTTCTCTGATGAGATTTTCCCAGCGTTTTTCCGCCTTGAAGCTCTTCGTGGAACGTCCGCCGATGGACCGGTTATAAACAGTCACGCCGTCCTTCACGAGTTCCTGCATGCGCTGGCCCCAGCCCTGCTGCGGAGCATAGTTGCCGCGGTAGGTCTGCATGGTTGAGTCGCCCGCCATGTAGATATCGGCGGCGGCAAGGAGAAACGAGGCGGAAGCGAGGACGGCGGCGAGGAGAAAACGATTCATGGCTGAGACTCCCGGTTGGAGTGAACGTGGAGTGCGCGGAAAAAAGCAGTTTCTTTACCATACACCTTGCGGCGGAAAAAACAATTTCCCCGCCGGAAAAAAACACGAAAAAACCGGGGAGGCACTGAGCCTTCCCGGTTCAGGATCAATTGCAGAGGAACCGGAAACCGGTTCCGTTCAGAATGCAGTCAGCCGATCAATACTTGCGGCTGTCGACGATTTCCTGCGTGATCTTCTTGGTGGTAACGGGTTCCGCGTCGGTACCGACGTTGATGCCGCCGACAGAGTCATACACGCCTTCCTGCGAAGGAATGCGGGCGGGAACCTTTTCGCCGGCATGAAGCTTCTCGATCACGTCGAAGAGCTGAGGGCCGATGAGCGGGTTGCACTCGACCGTGCAGTTGGCCTTGCCTTCGAAGATGGCTTCGAACATGGTCTTGACACCGTCGATGGAGATGATGATGATGTCCTTGCCGGGCTTCTTGCCGGCTTCTTCGATGGCCTGGATCGCGCCGAGGGCCATGTCGTCGTTATGCGCGAAGAGGACGTTGATCTGATCGGCTTCCGGGGACTTCAGGAACGATTCCATGACTTCCTTGCCTTTGGCGCGCGTGAAGTCGCCGCTCTGGGACTTGATGATCTTGATGCCGGGGTGATTCGCGATGATCTCCTCGAAGCCTTTCTTGCGGTCGATGGCAGGAGCGGAACCGACGGTGCCGACGAGCTCGGCGACGTTGGCGGTCTCACCGACGTTGGCAACGACCCAGCGACCGGCACGACGGCCTTCTTCCACGAAGTCGGAACCGATGAAGCTGACATAGAGGCCGGGTTCGGACACGTCGACGGCACGGTCGAAGAGAACGACCGGGATCTCGGCTTCCTTGGCTTCCTTCAGGACATCTTCAAAACCGGTGGCAACGACAGGGGAGAAGGAGATGACTTCCACGCCCTTGCTGATGAAATTGCGGATGGCCTTGATCTGGTTTTCCTGCTTCTGCTGGGCATCGGAGAACGTCAGATTGATGTTTTTGAGCTTGGCGGCTTCCTTGATGGACTCGGTGCTGGCCTTGCGCCAGTCGCTTTCCGCGCCGACCTGGGAGAAACCGACCTTGATCCCGGTACCGGAGATCTGCTCTTCGGAGGAGTCGTCGTTCTTGGAGCATCCGGTGACGAGGAGCGTCGCGGCTGCGGCGGCCATGATGACAGTTGCAAACTTGTTCATGTTGCTTGCCTTTCTTGTGTTGTTGGTAGGTGAAAAACGGTCAATGGGATTTCGATTTGGACTTGGAGATCTTCGTAATCAGATTCTGCATGAAGATGAACACGAGCACGAGGAGGCCGACGATGATGCGGGTCCACCAGGAGTTGATGCGCCCGTCGAAAATGATGAGCGTCTGGATGAGGCCAAGCACCAGCACGCCGAAGAGCGAGCCGAAGACGTAGCCGACGCCGCCCGTCAGCAGCGTACCGCCGATGACGACCGCGGCAATGGCATCCATTTCGAGGCCGACGCAGTTCAGCGGGTTGCCGGCTTTCAGGTAGATCGCATAGACCACGCCAGCCAGAGCGGAGCAGAACCCCGCGATGGTGTAGGTCATGATCTTGGTGCGGCCGACGGGGATGCCCATCAGCGTGGCGGCGAGCTCGTTGTCACCGATGGCGTAGATGCTGCGTCCGGCACGCGTGCGATGGGAGAAGAAAATCGCGACAAGGAGAACTGCGAGATAAAGCATCACGATGAAGCGGAGATTCAGGCCTTTGCCGAGTCTGATGGTGAGATCGTTCTGAATGAAGCTGAACACCGGATCGTTCTTGATGCCGATGGATTCCTCGCTCACGATGAAGCCGCAGCCGCGGATGAAGAACATGCCGGCGAGCGTCACCAGGAACGGCGGCAGGCTGAAGCAGTGAATCAGCCAGCCCTGAAGCATGCCGAACAGGATGCCGATGGCGAGCGCCAGGGAAATGGCGATCATGGCGTTGCACCCGGAGGAAACCATCTTCGCGATCAGGATGCTGGTGAACGCGATGATCGAGCCGACCGAAAGGTCGATGCCGCCCGTGAGGATCACCAGCGCCGTGCCAATCGCGGCAATGCCGAGATAGGCGTTGTCGGTGAAGAGGTCAAGGAAGACACGCGGGGAACCGAAGTTATCGAAGGAGATGATGCCGATCAGGTAGACGACGAAGAAAACGAGGATCGTGGCCGAGATCGGCACGTAGCGCATCGGGAATTTGAACTTTTTCATTGGACGCCTCCTTTCGCGGCCTTCGAGGCAAAAATCGAAAGGACTTTCGCGCGGAAGACCGGCGACTGGAGCAGGCACACGATGATAACCACCATGGCTTTCGGGACCTGCACGATCGCAGGGCTCACGTTCTTCATGTACATCGTGGTCGTCAGCGTCTGGATCAGAATTGCGCCGACCAGCGAGCCGGAAAGGAAGAAGCGGCCGCCCGCCATGGATGTGCCGCCGATGACGGTGGCGAGGATGGCGTCGAGTTCGAGGTAGAGACCGGCGTTGTTGGAGTCGGCGCACTTGATGTTGGATGCCGCGAGGAGTCCGGCGACGCCCGCGCAGAACCCGCAGATCACATAGGTAAGCCACTTGATGCGGCGTGCCTCGATGCCGGCGTAGCGGCTGGCGCGTTCGTTATTGCCGACGGACTCGATGAAGAGCCCGAGCGCAGTTTTGCGTGTGAGCAGTCCGGCAATCACATACATCGTGATGACGATCCAGACCGAGAACGGCAGGAAAAGCGCGTGTCCGTTGCAGAGGAACACCAGGCCGGGGTTGTCAAACGTGATGATCTGACCGTCGGTGATCAGCTGGGCGACGCCGCGGCCCGCGACCATCAGGACCAGCGTGGCGACCATCGGCTGGATGCCGAATCCCGCCACCAGCATGCCGTTCCAGAACCCGGCGACAGTCGCCAGGACCAGGGCAGCGAGGATGGGAATGATCCAGTAGAACTCCGGTCCCATGCCTGCGCCGGGGCATTTACCCGCGTCAAGCAGGGAGATCAGGAGCGCGGCGATCGCGCCCGCAATAGCCATCACGGCGCCGACCGAAATATCAATGCCGCCCGTTGCAATCACGAGCGTCATGCCGATGGCCAGGACCATGACTTTCGCGCCCTGGTTCAGAATGTCGATCGGAGTACCGTAGAGGTAGTAGCCGAAAATGGAGACGCCTTTGCTGTCCTTTGCGGACGTCTGAGCCTGTTCGGGAACCTCCTGCACTGCGGCTTCGGCCTGAGCGGCAGCTTCTCCTGCCGCGGCAGGAAGATTGTCGGGAACGACGGTCTGGACGGCAGGCTTCGCGGATTCCTGCTTTTTGATTTCGATCTTGAAGAAGTTGTCGGTGAAGATCGCATTGAAAAGCAAAAGCAAAGCGAGCGAGACAAGGGGCCATACGAGATGGCGGAATTTATTCGAAGTTTTATTCATGATGACCTGGCCCTTAACCTGCGATGAGTTTCATGACGTTCTTGAGGGAGATGTCTTCTCCGGCGACTTCGCCGACTTTCTTGCGGTCGCGGAGCACGATCACACGGTCGCAGTCGCGGACGACTTCCTCAAGCTCGGAACTGATGAAGATGACGGCCATGCCTTCGCCGCAGAGCTGCTGGGTCAGGGCTTCGATCTCGGCCTTGGCGCCGACGTCGATACCGCGCGTGGGCTCGTCGAGTATGAGGAGCTTGGGAGTGGTGGCGAGCCAGCGTGCGATGAGGACTTTCTGCTGGTTGCCGCCGCTGAGGTGTTTGATGAGCTGTTCACCGCTCGGCGTCTTGATCCGAAGCAGCTTGATGTACTTCTCCGCCATCTCCTCCTGCTGCTTCAGGGTCATGGTCTTCCACATGCCCTTCGACGCCTGGAGCGCGAGGATGATGTTTTCGCGGATGGTGAGGTCGGGGATGATGCCGGTGACTTTGCGGTCCTCGGCGATCAGGGCGACCTTCGCCTTCACGGCCTTCTGCGGGGAGTTGAAATTGACGGACTTGCCGCACATGGTCATGGTGCCGGAGTCGTGGGGATCGACGCCGAAGATGATCTGCGCGATCTCGGAACGGCCGGATCCGAGAAGTCCGGCGAGGCCGAGCTGTTCGCCTGCACGGACGCTCACGTCGACCGGGCTGATGGTACCGGAACGGCCGATGCCCTTCGCCTCGTAGACCACGTCGCCAAAGTTGGAGTTCTTGACGATGCCGGCCTGCATCTGGTTGATCTCGTCCGGGGTCTTGCCGATCATTTTTGCGACCATTTCGATGCGCGGGAGATCCTTGGCATCGTAGGAGCCGACGAGCTGGCCGTCGCGCAGGATGGTGATGCGGTCGCTGACCTCGTAGACCTGGTCGAGGAAGTGCGTGATGAAGATGATGGCCATGCCCTCCTCGCGGAGTTTCTTCATGACCTTGAAGAGCTCCTTCACCTCGTTTTCGTCGAGGCTGGAGGTCGGTTCGTCGAGGATGAGCAGCTTGCAGTCCACGTCCAGGGCGCGGGCGATTGCCACGAGCTGCTGGATGGCGATGGAATAGCTGGAGAGGTTTTCACTGACATTGATGTCGATGTCGAGGCGGGCAAGCGCCTTGCGGGCCTGCACCTTGCGCTGCTTCTTGGAGATGAAGCCGAGCTTCGTCCGCGGTTCGCGGCCGATGCAGATATTTTCCGCCACGGACAAATCCGGCAGCAGGTTCACTTCCTGATACACGGTGCTGATGCCTGCGCGTTCGGCATCAAGCGGGGAACGGAACTTGCACTCCTTCCCGTTGAAATATACCGTACCGGCAGAAGCGGGATAGACACCCGTGATGATCTTGATGAGAGTGCTTTTTCCAGCGCCGTTCTCGCCCATGAGCGCGTGGATTTCACCGGACTTGACCGAGAAATCGACGCCTTTGAGCGCCTTGACCCCAAGGAATTGCTTCTCAATGCCATTGGTTTGCAGTAAATCCATTCGCATTTCCTGTCTAAGAGTGGATCGTAGAGAAAATTAATTTCTAAAAAAGATAGCACGTTTTCGCCATTTTTCAACCTAAAGACGTGACTTTTTCACAATTATTCGTTTCGGTTTTCGTTTATTCTTTCCGCGGCCATCTTTCCCGCTTGATTTTTACCGCCGGACAAACTATATTACTGCATCCCCTGTCCGAGTCCGGACCGAACAGCGCAAGCTGTCATGGACCACGCTTTCGGCAATTTCAAAGAAAAGGTCTCCGCCATGCCATTCAAAACCATCCTGAACGCAGTTTTCCTCGCCGCAGTGTTTGCATGCACAGTCTTCGCCGCGGAACCCGTGCTTGAATTCAAAGTAAACAAAAACGCCCCCCGCACCGCCGGAATGTGCGGCCCCACACACGACGAGGAAGTCATCTACGGCCTCGGCTCCGACGGCAAGGAGCATTATTTCGCGGTCGGCACGGACGTCCGCGGACAGGGCATCACGATCTGGCAGTCGGACGATCTGGTGAACTGGAAGGATGTCGGGAAGGTCTTCACGCAGGCGAACGCGCCGAAAATTCTGAACTTCGGGCCGCGCGGCTGGAACTACGAGTTCAACACAGTGAAGATCAACGACAAGGGCGAATACGAATTCCTGACCGAACGAGCGCCCGGCGCGAACAACTACCGCCTCGGCTCCAACCAGCCGTTCTGGGCCCCGTGCGTGTATTATGATCCCGCCGCGAAAATGTACTACCTGTACTACTCCTGCTCCGCCTACGGCACGCGGAATTCGTTCATCGGCTGCGCGAAGAGCGCCGTGCTGGACAAAGACTGGGTGGACTGCGGCCAGCTCATCCACACGCGCACCGGCGACGGCAAGCTGTACAACGCCATCGACCCCACTGTCTTCAGGGACGCGGGCGGCAAACTGTGGATGATCTACGGCTCGTTCTTCGGCGGCATCGCCATCGTGGAGCTGGACCCGACGGATCCCTCGAAACTGCTCCACCCCGGCACGCACGGCAGGACCGTCGCCTGCCGCGGCTACGAGAAGGTCTACGAACAGGACGGATTCCAGGGCAACCCTACGACCGGCGTGAACGGGGAGAAATTCTCCGCCTACGGCATCGAGGGCGCGAGCATCGTCTATAACGAACCCACGAAATATTACTATCTCTTCGTCTCCTACGACCGGCTGGACTGGACCTACCATGTACGCATCGGCCGCTCGAAAAACGTCGAGGGTCCGTATCTCGATTATCTCGGCCGCCCGCTGATGTACGATCAGGAGAAGCAGGGCCCCGAGGAAGTGAACGGGACTAAGCTCATCGGACCGTATCGATGGAAATCGACCGGCACGGGCTGGGTCGGGACCGGACACACCACGCTGTTCCGAAAAGACCCGACGGATAATTACAGCAAGCTCTTCTTCGGCAGCAACAGCAAGTGGCAGGGCGTCCCCGGGTCGTTCGTCGGCCTGCGCCGGGTCTTCTGGTCGAAGGACGGCTGGCCCCTGCTCTCGCCCTGCATCTACGGCGGTGAGGATTTGAATATCGAAAGCGGCTCCAAATATGTCGATGACGAACTGATCCCGTACGACACGGTCGTCAGAAAAGAGGGCATCCTGAACTCCGGCGAGTCCGCGCAATGGGATTTCATCGTCTTCAGCGTCACGGACGACACCACGTTCCGGCGCATCGACGAATCGACGGTCTACACGCTCAAAAAAGACGGGACCATCGAGGGCGGCGGCAAGTGGCAAATCGGCACATGGAATTCGGACATAATGTTTTTGGACGGCAGAACAAATGATGGCAGAGGATTCGGTCAGCAAATATATTTCAACGGCGTTTCCATGCTGGTCGAACTCCCCGGCGGCGTGAAGGCGGACGGCGTCTGCGCCTACGGCTGGGACCAGGACCGGAAATGCCAGACCGTGTTCTTCACCGGACTCACGGACAAAGGCGTGGCAGTTTGGGCACAAAGAATCCCCTCCTCGGCACAATAAATGGAAAAGTCATTAAAAGAAAGCCGTCCGGGAACAAATCCGGGCGGCTTTTTCATGTTTTGGAAATGGAAATGACGGGTGACGATTCCGTGCCGTCGCGAAGCACGGCACTGCCGCAGTGAAGGTGGTGCCTCCTACTTCTTCACGATCATGGAGTCGGACCAGCTGCCGACGGCGCGTCCCTGCCAGCCGAGGCCTCTGCTGTATTCTTTGGTATCTTCGTAGAAACGCGGCGGGATCGTAGATTTCCAGTCGCGGGCGACTACATGGCCGTCCATGAAGACGATCGGCGGAGAGCCTTTGTGACGGGAGACGTCGTCGCGCTTGATTTCCGTGCCGATGCTCGTGTCGCCTTCACGGAGGCGCAGATGGTACACGTTGTTCGACTCGTATTCCTCCTTGTTGTCGGATTCACCGGGACGGTGATAGATTCCCCAGTGGTCGGCGGCGAGAATGAGGTCGGAAGGTCTGTCGATGTCGCTTATGCGGCAGTCAACGAGGCGCGGGTCGCGAAGAGCATCGCTCGTGCTTTTGCCGTTGGAGCCGTTTTTGTATTTCAGCGTACCACCCATTGAGGGGTCATTGCGGCCGTAGCTGGCGAGTCCGCCTTCCTTGAGGGAAACGTCGCTGGGGCATCGGAATACCTTCGCCATTGCAATGCCGACATCATTCAGATACTTGTAATCCCCGTTCGAGTCCGGTTTGAGGTAACCGCCGCTCGGCGCGTCGTCGCTCTTGAATCCGTTGTTCGACTCGATCATGTTGCGATACCAGTTCCGCCAGTCCGAAAGCACGCCTTTGACCGACTGGTTGTTGTTCTGTGCATGCTCCTGGACATACAGATGGATGTTTTTCTGGTTGGTGAGGCATTGTGCCTTCTTTGCTGCTTCCCTGGAGGAGCGCAGCACTGGGAAACTGAGAGCGGCAAGAATCAGGATGATCGCGATGACGATCAGCAGTTCGACGAGGGAAAAGTACCGGAAAACGGGATGTTTCATGATGAAATCCTTTCTGATTGGGGCTTGATCAAAACGGAATTCTCAAATGGTGCAGGGAATCGTATGTTATTTCACTATACCACGCCTTTTTGAAAAAACAAATGAATTTGTTCGTTTTTTGAAAAGAAATGGTCCGGAACGGACCGCAACGGCATAAAAGAGACCCCGCCTGCGATCGGGCAGACGGGGCGGAAGATCGTATCGCGGAAACGGCTTTCCGCTGCTTATTTCTTCTTCGACGGATCGTCGGACCAGCTGCCGACGGCGTAGCCGACCCACTTCAGGTCGTTCAGCTTACCCATATCCGTGGCGCTGGAAGGGCGGTATTCCTTCGGAACGGTCTCGAGGTAGTCTCTCGACGTGGCATGTCCGTCAACGAAAAGGATCGGGGCATCGCCTTTGTGACGGCCGACGGTCTTGCGGTCGCCTTCCACGCCGACGTTGGCTTCACGGCGGAGATGGAACGCGTTGGTGGTGTCGTTTTCGCCCGCGGCACGGGATCCGCCGCCTTCATTGAGGGAGTTGCCGGGAATATGCGTTTCGTCCCAGCGGTCCGAAGTCAGGATCAGGTCGGAGGGGCCGCGAACGCTGGAGAGGCGGGTTGCGACGATCCTCGGGGTCGCATTGGGCGTGCTGGAATCCTTCCATTTGATCGTACCGCCCTTCTGCGGGTCGTTGCGCGCATAACTGGCGGTGCCGCCGGAAACATCGGCAGGGCATTTGAAAACTTTCGTCATCGTGACGCCCGCGCCGGTGAGGCAGGCATAACGTCTCTTCATGTCGGTGCTCATATAGTCGTTGGATGACTCCTTGCCGGCGAGCATGCCGCCGTTCGCGAGCAGAAGGTCCCTGTACCATGTCTGCCAGTTGGCGAGCACGCTGATCGACTGCTTGTTGTCCAGAGCGTACTGGTGAACGTACAGTCCGATGCTCTTCTGGTTGGTAAGGCACTGCGCCTTCTTGGCGGTATCCCTGGCGGAACGGAGCGCGGGCAGGAGCATGGCAGCCAGAATTGCGATGATGGCAATGACGATCAGCAACTCAATGAGCGTAAAACGGCGGAAGACATGATGTTTCATGAGGGAAACCTTTTGGATTGGAGCTTCATCGGAAATGGAGTCCGGGTTGCTCTGAAAATATTTGCTTTAGAATATAACACTCTTTTTCAAAAAAGCAAATGCAAATCAGTGTTTTTTGCAAAAAAAGGCAAAACGGAAGGGTATGAACGGCAAGAAAAAAAGCGGAAAAATCGGCGGAATCAGGCAGATTTCCGGCAATCAGATGCGCGGACCGGTCCAAGGCCACCGGAGAAGGTTCAGTATGAGTAGGAGAATACACAGGAACCATTCGAGCGTGAGCAGGTTTTTCTCCCGTGTCCAGACGCAGGCGATGATGTTCAGGATGAGCAGGACGTTCAGCAGAAGCGTTTTGGAAACGTATGGAGCCTTCATGCTGCCGCTCCGCAGGGTCATTTCTTCAGATCGGGATCATCCGACCAGCTCCCGTTTGCGGTCTCGTTCCAATTCTTCATATTGTCCCAGGTATGTCCCTGGATCGTCTTCAGGAGACTCGAGGCATCGACATGGCCGTCGAGATACAGGATGGGCGGGAAACCTTTGTGGCGGGACGCGTAGTTGTCGTAGTCGCCGACCTTTCGGTTCGGACGCAGATTATACGAATTGACGGTGTCATACTGTCCATTGCTCGAGGACCAGCTGGGATTCCGATTCTCCGAATAGATCGCAGTCGTCAGGCCGGGCGTATGATTGTCCGACCAGCGGTCCGCGACGACGATGAAGTCGGACGGTCCGCGGAACCGTCCGATGGGGCTGCGGACGGAACGCGGATCACGCTGTCCTTTCTTCATGGTCCAGCCTCCGAGCGGATCGTTGCGGGCGTAGCTGACGGTGCCTTTGGTCAGGTCGCAGGGGCATTTGAAGACCTTGACGACGTTTTTTCCCTGGCCGCGGATGTTCTTCGGATCGACATGGGAGTCGCCGGTCTGGAGCGGTTTGATATACTGGCCGCCCGCGAGGGCGACCATCTTGATGTACCAGTCCTGCCAGTTGTCGAGCAAATAGAGCGTATTGCGGTTCTGCTCCGCGTACTGATGAATGTAGAGGTTGATGTTTTTCTCGTTGCTGATGCAGCCGGCTTTCTTGGCGGTCTAACGGGCGGAACGGAGCGCGGGCAGCAGCAATGCCGCCAGGATCGCGATGATGGCGATGACGATCAGCAGCTCAATGAGCGTAAAACGACGGAAAAAGGAATGATTCATGGCGGCTGCTTTCAGATTGGCAATTCCTCGAAAACGGGGACTGTTTCGGATTGCAGACCAATTCTCCGTCTTCGGACAGACAAAGGCGAAGATGTTCGGAACAAGCACAATATCAAGCTGGTGACGGGATGAAACACAGGGCGGTTTCATGCGCCGCGCGGGACTTACTTCTTCTTCTCCGGATCGTCGGACCAGCTGCCGACGGCGTAGCCGACCCACTTCAGGTCGTTCAGTTTTCCCATATCCGTGGAACTTTTGGGATAATATGCCTTCGGGATCGTCAGGAGATAATCTGTCGCGGTGGCATGTCCGTCGACGAAAAGGATCGGCGCATCGCCTTTGTGGCGGCCGACAGTCTTGCGGCCTCCCTCGACGCCGACGTTGGCTTCGCGGCGGAGATGAAACGCATTGGTGGTGTCGTTCTCGCCCGCGGCACGGGACCCGCTGCCTTCGTTGCAGGACTGGCCGGGAATGTGGGTTTCATCCCAGCGGTCGGTCAGGAGGATCAGATCGGAGGGAGACCGGAAATCGTTGAACCGGCTCGAAACGATTTTCAGACTGGAGTCGGGAGATCCGTTGTTCCACTTCATCGTGCCGCCCTTCTGCGGATCGTTGCGGGCGTAGCTGGCGGTCCCGCCGGTCGTATCGGACGGGCACAGGAAGACTTTTGTCATCGCCAGGCCTTCTCCAGTGAGGCAGCCTGCGCGTCTGTCCATGTTCGGATTCAGGTAGTCGTTGGAGGACTCCTTGCCGTCCGCCATGCCGTTGTTCGAGTTCAGGAGATCGCGGTACCAGGTCTTCCAGTTGGAAAGCACTTTGAGCGACTGATTGTTGTTGTAGGCATATTGATAGACATACACGCCGATATTCTTCTGATTGGCCAGACACTGCGCCTTCTTGGCAGTGTTGCGGGAAGAATTGAGCGCGGGAACCAGGATCCCGGCAAGGATCATGATGATCGCGATGACGATCAGGAGTTCGACAAGCGAGAAATAGTGGACAGTGGAACGTTTCATGAATAAAGTCCTTTCGGATTTGCAGACGCACCAGTGCGGTCAATCAAAACTCCAGTGGCTGCAGGGGATTCGTCTTTAGTTTAGAATATACAGCGACTCGGACAAAAAATCAAACGCGGTTCCCGTTTTTTAGGAAAAAAAGATCAATCGGCGGGCGGGAGCTCTTGTGCCGGACACAGCCCGATGTCGGGAGCCGCCTCCATGTTTCCAAACCGCCGGAAATGCGAATGACCTTTCCTCTAATCATTCTTATCAGAGGTATCCGGCGAATCCGCAAAGCCTTTTGTTGGAAGAAAAATCGTATTACCGCTTGATTTTTCCGGAAAACGTGATAAAGTAAATAGCATTATGAAAACGAATCACGTGAACAGCTTCCGATTTTACGGCTTCTTTTGGCGTTTTACCGCCTGACGAAGCCCGTTTGCATCTGTTCACGCGAAAGACATGATACCGAACGGGTTCGGCCCAGAAGAAGGGTCCGACCCGTTTTCTTTTTCCCAGCAGACAGCCGCATCCGGGCAGACAGACCCGAATGCGGTTTTTCATTTTCGCAAACAAACCATACCAAACATAGGAACGAAGACATGAACCAGACCGAACAACCCATCAAATCCCCCGAACAGCTCGCGTCCGAGCTGGCGACGAACGACGCCATCGTGGAACACATCAACCGGAACCGCGCGGAACTCCGCCGGATCTTCGACCGGACGGACAAGCGCCTCCTGGTCATCGCGGGCCCCTGCTCCATCCACAACATCCCTGCGGCGCTGGAATATGCGGAAAAACTCGCAAAGCTCTCGGAACGCGTCTCCGACGAGGTCAAGCTCGTGATGCGATGCTACTTCGAGAAACCGCGTACCACGCTGGGCTGGAAGGGACTGGTCTACGACCCCGATCTGGACGGCGGCAGCGATATCGCCCGCGGCCTTGAGCTCGCCCGGAAACTTCTGCTCGACATCTCCGCGCTCGGGCTCGGCACCGCGATGGAGCTACTCGACCCGGTCATCGCGAACTACCTCTCCGAACTCGTCTCCTGGGCAGGGATCGGCGCCCGCACGACGGAATCCCAGACGCACCGTCAGCTCGCCAGTTCGCTCGACATGCCCGTCGGGTTCAAGAACAGTACGGACGGCAACCTGCAGATCGCAGTGGACGCCATCTGCGCCGCCCGCGCCCAGCACAGCTACATCGGCGTACTGCACGACGGACGCACCGGCATCATCCGCAGCTCGGGCAATCCGTACTGCCACCTGGTCCTGCGCGGCGGCATCTCGGGCGAAAACTACTACGCCGCCTGCATCGACGCCGCCCTCCGCAAGCTCGAAAACGCCGGCATTCCGCGTACGCTCGCGATCGACTGCAGCCACGGCAACTCCCGCCGCGACCCGAACCGCCAGCACATCGTCTTCGAGGACGTCCTCGCGCAGAAGATCGCCGGAAACGACGGCATCGCGGGCATGATGCTGGAAAGCTGCCTGAAGCCCGGCAAACAGAACCTGATGCCCGGCGTCCCGCCCGATCCGCGCATCTCCATCACCGACGCCTGCATCGGATTCGAGGAGACCGAACGCCTGATCCTGAACGCCGCCGAACGCCTCCGCCATGGCGCGCAGCATGCCGTTTCCACCGCAAAGCCGCACGTGGCTTACCTCGGTCCCGCCGGGACCTTCACGCACGAGGCCGCCCGCAAGGTCTTCGCCGAATCTGCGGAGTACCGCCCCTGCTCCGGCATCCAGAACGTCTTCCAGGCAGTCGAATCCGGCGAATGCGAATACGGCTGCGTGCCCGTGGAAAACACCACCGAGGGCGTCGTGATCGGCACGCTGGACGTCCTGGCGGAAACCCCGCTGAAGATCTACGCGGAAACCTCCATGAACATCCACCACTGCCTTATGGCATCCGTGCCGAAAGAGAAGATCGGAGTCATCTACAGCCATGTCCAGTCGCTCGGCCAGTGCCGCAAGTACCTGGAACGCAACTTCCCGGACGTCGAGACCGTCGGCGTGGGCTCCAATGCGCGCGCCGCGGAATTCGCCGCCCTCAGCCCGAACGCGGCCGTCATCGGCGGCGAGAACATCGCCTCGCAGTACCACCTGAACATCCTGGACCGTTCCATCGAGGACAATTCCGACAACCGCACGCGCTTCCTGATCCTGTCCCGCGCGGAAAACAATATGAATCCGCACGCGAAATGCTGCATCTGCTTCACCGCCCGCGAACGTTTCGGCGCACTCCACGACTGCCTGGAACCCTTCAAAAATGCCGGCGTCACGCTGACTATGATCGAGAGCCGCCCGTCCGGGTCGGGCTGCTGGCATTACCGGTTCTTCGTCGACATCGAGGGCGCATCGAATGCGCCGCGTGTGGCGGCTGCGCTCGCCGGGCTGAAGCCCCTCACCGAAGAGCTGAAACTCCTCGGAAGCTATCCCGTCCTCTGACGCGGATTTCAGGAAAAGCAAGACAAAACGAAGGCGGCTCCGGGGTTCTCATGAACGCGCCGGGGCCGCCGTTTTTCCGTCCGCACGGGACGTTGTATGCTGACATTTACAGGCCGGGCACTGCCATCTGCTGCGCCTTCGGGACCCAGAAGGTGTTCTGCTGGACTCCAAGCGGAAACTCCACGACGTTCCGGTACCGCTTGTTGATGACGAAGAGGTCGTAGGAGGAGAAGAGGAAGATATAGGGCTCTTCTTCGTGGATGAGACGGTGGAACTTATGGTAGAGCTCCGTACGTTCGTCCAGGTCGAAGCATGTGCGGATTTCCATGATAAGACGGTCTGCCTCATCGTTCTTGAACGAGATGAAGTTGCTGGAGCTCTCCTGCCCGATGGTCTCGGAGTGCCACAGTTGATACGGGTCGTTGGAGACGGACATCCGCCATGCCAGACGGACCGCGTCGAACTGCTGCTTGTCGATGCGTTCGAGCAGGACAGACCACTCAAGGGAGAGGATTTCGAGCTTGACGCCGGCGCGGGCGAAATCTTCCTTCAGGATCGGCAGGAGTTTCTGGTCGGTCGTGCTGGAGTTGGTGTAGATCACGGTGAAGACGAACGACTTGCCGTCCTTGTCCAGCACGCCGTCGCCGTCGGTGTCCTTCCATCCGGCATCCGCCAGCATCTTCTTCGCCTTTTCGACGTCGTAATCGTAGGGCTCGATCGAGGGGTCGTTGGCGCGGGAATCAATGAAGAACGGGCCGGAGACGGGACGCACGAGGTCGGAATAGACGTCCTTCATGATGCGCTTGCGGTCGACCAGATGGCTGAGCGCCACGCGGACGTTCCGGTCCTGGAAAAGCGGGTTCTTCAGGTTCAGCCCGATGTACGAATACGACATGCTGGGCAGGCGCATCTTCCGCAGGAAGCCGTTTTCCTGGAACTCGGGCGTATCCGTATTGTTCACCCACTGTTCGGTCGTGAGGCTGTCGGCGTCGAGCGTCTGGGAGCGGAGCGCCTGGAGGCGGGTGTTAGGGTGCTGGATGAGCTCGTAGACAACGGTCTTCAGCGCGGGCATGATGCCGAGGTTCCTGCCGTAGAATTTCTCGAATCGCTTGAAGACGACGCGCTTGCCCTTCTCCCAGCTGTCGAGCTGGTACGGGCCGCAGCCGACGATCATGCGGTTGCGGACGTGGTCGTCGTTGAACTTTGCGCCGTCGAAGGGTCCGTCGTAGGCATGGTAGAAGTGGCGGGGCAGAGGGAAGAGCGTGAGCGTGATCTCCTCGGAGAGGATGTACGGGCGCTCCCACACGACATCGAATTCGTAGTCGTTGATGACGTTGATCTGTTTCAGGTCGGCCATGTAGCTCCGCAGCGGCGCGGCGTTCACCGTCTCGTCCTTGATGACGTCCACGTAGAATTTGAAGTCTTCCGCGGTGACCTCGACGTTTTCCCATTTCTTCCCGGTCACGGGGTCGGTGAAATCGTGCCAGAGAATGCCCTTTCTGAGCTTGATATGGTAGGTCAGCTTGTCATCGGAGAGAGACCAGGACTCCGCCATGCGAGGCACGAACCGGTCGATGTCCTTGAAATGGCGTTCCGCCAGCGAGTCGTAGGTGAGGCTCCAGAAATCCGACACGATGGCGTCGTTGTTGACGAGCATGTTCATATTGCCGGTATCCGAGGCGATCGAACTGATGAAACGGCCGCCCTGCTCCGCCTTGGGATCGAAAAACTCGGCGTTGCCGGCAAGCGACTCGGCGGAGACGGCGGAGCCCGCGCCAGCCGCGACGAAACCGCCGCCCGCGGACAGCCGGTCGATGCGTTCGGAAAGTTCGGAAACGGCCTTCGTGAGCGCTTCGGTCTGGAACCGCTGGCGATCGATCGAAGTCACGACGCCCGCCCCGATGATACAGAGGACGATGAGGCAGAGGAAAAGGAGTACAGGGGTGAGGAATGATCTGTTCTGCATGGAAATATGGCTCGCAGTTGTGCGGCATTGGAGCGGGCCGCGGGGTTGATTCTCCTGGTTCGGCTCTTCAATGTACACCGTTCGAGGCAAAAAATCAAGTGGCGGAATACAAAAAACAGTGCCCTTTTTTCGTGGAAGACGACGTGCGGCTCGGCATGCGTCCTGCGACGGACGATCACGATCCGGCGGCCGACGGATCGCCTTCAAACCGGTAGACAGTGCAGTCGTGCCCGGAGAACAGGCGGAAAAGCCTTCCGCCGAACCTCGTCCCGTAATCCTCCGGCGCCTCGTCGCGCCTCAGGACAAACAGGGCTGATGCCGGCATCGACTTCACGCGGCCGACAGGCTGGTCCGGGCGGAAATCCTTCTGGATGTCGCGAATCAGCGCATAGAACATCAGCGGGCACGGGTCGCTGTCGAAACTCATGAAGACCACAGGGATGTCCGGATGCTTCTCCAGTTCGGGAAGGAGTTCTCGTACGCTGTAATCCTTCGCCATGTACCACGGGCGGAAATAATCGTCCTCATATTCGCTCAGGCCGCAAGCCGAAGCCGCCGCAGGAGCGCACAGGCGGAACGCCGCCAGGGAAACGAGCACCCCGCCCACCAGCAAGGCGGTCCTGAGCCGGGTCATTCGGCCCATGGCAGCGATCCCGTCCGCGACAAGCATGGCAAACAACGGAAACAGCGTGCAGAAAACACGGGGGAACGGCGCATTGGGAAGCAGAAGGATGGCGGGAACGGGCAGAAACCATATCGCACAGCGGAGACGCCTGCGCCAGCCGCGCCGCTTCAGGCGCGGGATCTCGGCAAGGGGAAGGATCCCGAACGTGACCGCCACTGCTCCGTAGACGACAGCCAAAGCACCGCAACGGGGCGAAAACCCTTCGTGAAGTCCGAATGTGTTCAGGAATGATTTCAGGATCGGTCCATAGAAGACCGCCAGGGCAAGAAACGGACCCGCCGCGAGCAGCAAAAGCCGCCAGTCCCGGAACCATTCCCGTCTGCACCACGGAAATGCGTAGATCACCACTCCGGTGCACGCCAGAAGGTTCGTCGGCACGGTTCCGACCGACGCCAGCATGCCGACCGCATACATGCACCAGCCGCTTCCCGGTCGCCCGTGAAAAACACGCCAGGCGCCGTCGAGCGCAAGCGCAATCCAGAACCAGCTCAGCGCATATCCGCGCAGGGCAGTGGCATAGTTCCAGAAGACCGGCGAAACGGCAAACGCGGTCAGCACGACCACAGCGCTCCAGGGAGTACGGTCGTGCAGTTTCCCGCGCAAGCGGAAAATCACGGCCATCGCGGCCAGTGCGCTCAGGAGCGAGAGAAGGCGCCAGAACGCCACGGGTGCCGGATCCGTCCCCGTCAGCAGGCCGTGCCACAACTTCAACATCATGGTGTACACGATCTGGTTGTTCGGGATCACGTACGAGAGATAGATCTGGTGCAGACGCAGCGGCAGCATGTACAAAGTCACGGTGATCGCTTCGTCGAACCAGAGTTCCCGCCGAAGCAGAAGGAAAACGGACGACACCGCGGCGACGACGGGGATCCAGCCGATCAGGAAGGTGTACTGCCGGGAGCTTCTCATGGGAGGGGAATCGGCGTCCGAACGGGACGCGGACAGGAAGGGAAGCGGCTCCGGAAGGGATGCCGGACACCGCGCGCCCTTTCCAGTCACTTCTTATGGGTGAAGGTCTTGCCGAAGCCGTACTTGGTCTTGGCTTTGTTATATTCCTCGCGGGCGGCGGCTTCATGTTCCTGCATGGATGCGATGCGGTCCGCGTCGCACGGATGCGTGGAAAGGATGGCATCCAGCTTGCTCGACCCCTCGGCATTGTTGGTGAAGCGCTTCCAGAATGTGTAGGACGCGCTCGGATCGTAACCGGCGCGGGCCATCAGGATGAGCCCGATGACGTCCGCCTCGGATTCGTTGCTACGGCTGTAGGGCAGCATCACGCCGATTTCGGTGGTCGTGCCGTAAATCGCGTCGATCGTCTCGTTGTCGAATGCCGCCGAAACGAGGACCGCGCCAAGGGACTGGAGAATGGAGCGCGACATGCGTTCGCCGCCGTGACGTGCGATCGCGTGGCCGATCTCGTGCCCGACGACAAACGCCAGTTCCGCTTCATTGTTCATGTCGTCCATGATGCCGCTGTAGACCGCCACCTTGCCCCCGGGAAGGCAGAAGGCGTTCTTGATCTCGGAGTCCAGCACTGTGAACTCCCACTCGAATTCGTCCGCGCCGGCGACCGCCTTGATCGCGTTGCCGCAGCGGTCCAGAGCGGCCGTGTATTCGGCATTCGTGCTCTTCGGGTACTCCTGCTTGTATTCTTCGTAGGATTCGGCTCCGAGGCTGTTCTCGTAGGATTCGGTCGTCAGCAGGAACTGCGAACGCCCCGTAACGGGGACGCTCCGGCAGCTGCAGAGGCTGCTTGTCAGGACTATCAGGAAAACGATGAAACTGGTCTGAATGCGTTGGAAACGCGATCTTCCGGTGCTCATGGTATGCTTCGCTCCTTGTAGGAATGGAATGGCCGCTGTCGCGGATTGTAGTGCAGATATGACTGGACGGGCGCGCATGCTTCGTGCGCACATCCATCCCCTAATATACTTCTTCGCGCAACATCTTTCAAATGGTTTTATGCGATTTTGGCCGAAAAAAGACGGGCGGCCGGACATCGGATGCCGGGCCGCCCTGCCCCGTCTGCCGGGGAGAAACGAGTTCGCACATCAAAGCGGGATCGCGTAATCGATCTGGGGGATGATGCGGAACCAGTTGGCGGGTGCGCGTTCGAGCTTGAAATCGGTCTCGTGCAGAAGATTCCTGCGCAGGATCGTAAGCTTCACGATGGAGCCGGGATCCAGAGCGAGGATGCGGTTCCGCAAGTCGTACGTGTCGGTCACGTCGACGCCGTCCAGCTTCACGATCACGTCGCCCTCGCGCAGGCCGAGCCGGTGAGCGGGAGAATCCTGAATGATCGTGCGGATGACCGCGCCTTTCTGAACCGCCTCGTTTTCATCGCCGGGGGAACGGAGCTGCGACGGAGGCGCACCCATGATGCCGAGCCAGGGACGCACGATCTCGCCGTGGGCGATCAGGGTGTCCGCGACCGTCTTCGCGATTTCGGCGGAGACGGCGAACGCGATGCCGATGTTACCGCCGGTCGGAGCGAGGATGCAGTCGTTCACGCCGATCACATCGCCCGAGGCGTTCAGCAACGGACCGCCGGAATTGCCGGGGTTGATGGAGGCGTCCGTCTGGATGTAGTTCTCGTAAAGGTTCACGCCGACGCCGGACCGCTGGACCCCGGAAACGATGCCCGCTGTCACGCTGTGCTCCAGGCTGAACGGCGCACCGATCGCGATCGTCCACTGTCCCAGGCGGATGTTCCGCGGATTGGCGAACGTGAGCGCCATGAACTTCTTCCCCTTAGGCGGCTCGATCTTCAGCACTGCCAGGTCGGACGTCGGGTCCGCACCAACGATATCGGCGTGATACTCCCGCCCCTCGTGATCCGTGACCAGAAGGGCGTTCGCGCCGCTCGCCACGTGGTAGTTGGTGAGGATGTAGCCGTCCTCGCGGATGAAGAAACCGGACCCCTGCCCCGCGGGGATTTCGTAATACTGCGCGGGCCGTCCCCAGGAACGGCGGGACGGCACGATGCGCTGGTTGGAAATGCAGACGACCGCCGGCATGGCGCGTTCGATGGTCGCGGTGAAGTCCGGCCAGGCTGCCGTGGCGGTCTGCCCCGAAGCGGCGGCAGGCACATATTCCCGTACTTTTGTCCGGTATTCCTCTTCTGCCGCGGGCGGATTCACGAATTTCAGGACTAGGAGAGCCGCACACGCGCCGGCCAGGACCGAAAACAGGGTATTGAAAACGGATTTCATGGGATCGGCAAGCCTTTCTTTTTGATTTCCAGATATTTGGTGTATTCCTCGATGAGCGTTTCGGACATGATGCGCCAATCGAACAGCGGTTTCACGAGCGCGCGGCCGGCCTCGCCGAACTCACGCCTTTTGGCATCGTTCAGCAGGAGTTCGGCGATCTCCCCGGCGCCCGGCGCGTCACCGCCGGGCTGAAGCAGATATCCGTCCTTCCCGTTCAGCACGACCTCGCGGGTGCCGTCGATGTCAAATGCCACGACGGGTTTTCGCATGGCCAACGCCTGGACAGCGGCGCGCGGCAGGCCTTCCCGCATGGAAAAGTGTACGAGCATGTCGGTCAGCGCCAGATAGCGCGGCACCTGGGCGGGCGGCACAAGTCCGGCGAAACTCAGGCGGTCGCGGAATCCGCGTTCCACCGCCTCGGCCTCCAGCTGTTCCCGGAGGATCCCGTTCCCGATCAGCAGAAAATGAACGTCAGGGACGCGCTTCACGATTTCCGGGATGCTCTTCCAAAGCTCCACGTAGCCCTTCATCGGGAAGAGCCGCGCGAGCGTGCCGACGACCTTCGCGCCTTCGGGGATCCCCAGCGAACGCCGGAGTTCCGGGTCGGGTCCCGTGTTCAGGAACGGTTCCAGCTCCATGCCGCTGTAAACCACTTTGAACATCCCGGGACGGCCGATGTGATTTTGAAGGCACTGGTCGATCATGTCCTGCGCCACGGCGTAGATCCGGTCGCAGCGCTTGGCGGCCATGCGTTCCAGCTGAATGTAAACGGCGTTCTTCCACGCCGGATAAATGCGGGAGAACGGCAGCCCGTGGATGGTATGGATCACCAGCGGGACTCCGGCGGCGCGGGCGGCATAACGCCCGATGATGCCAGCTTTCGACGCATGGGTGTGGACCACGTCGAATTTCTCGTCTCGGAAGAACTTCACCAGGGAGCGGTAACTTTTCCAGTCGCGGACCGGGTCGATCTCACGGCAGAGCGTCGGGCAGGTTTCCACGCGGAACTCGATCTTGCCGCAGTTGCGGAGGAGTTCGCCCTCCGGGCCCGGCGACGGGCCTGTCATCAGGACGGTTTCATGCCCCGCCTCGTGGAGTCCGCGGGCGGAAAGAAGCGTGTTGACCTGGGCGCCGCCGACGATCATGCGCGTGATGAGATGACAGACTTTCATGGAGAAATTCTTTCGAGTGGTTGGATTTGGAGCCGCTGCGCCGAGGTCTGCTGGAATTCGGCATCGTAGAACACGACTCCGCCTTTCCGCAGCATCAGACGACCGCGGCCTGTTTGATTTGACAGCAAAACACCGTCAATTGTTCCGAAGGAAAAGCAAAAATCTCCGTCGGAAAGATAAAATGCGGATGCGGGGCCTTCGTACGGAAAAACCGTGACGGCGGGACCTTCCGGCATCTTCTTCGACGCGTTCGAGGGACAGTAGATATCCAGCACGGAAATCTCTCCGGCGAACGTTTCCAGGCCGTCGAACGATGCTTTGCGACCGCTGGAGACCGCGACGGAACGGCAGACGGCGATCCCGCGCGACCGCAGGAAATCAGCCAGAGCAGTCGCGGTGCGGTAGTCCGGCACGTTCACCACATCGGCGCGTCCGAGCGCGGGATCCGTGACGGCGAACGCAGGCTCCAGTTCCGTACCGCCTCCGCCCGCCACGATGAGTTCGGAGGGCAGGAACGATGTCCGGAAGCACCAGAAGGCGAAAAGCGCGATCATCAGGGCTGCGGCGGAAACGCCCCTGCGCCAATGTTCCGTTTTCAGCAGAAAGAACAGCGCCGCGAGGAACAGTACGACGGTCCAGACGGGCGGCTTCGGCATCGCCGTTTCAAAGAGGCCGCCGAAGAAACGGCCGAGCCATCCGATCAGCCGGAAGACGAACTCCAGAAGCTCGGAAAACAGGAGCGAAACCGGCGGAAGCCAGGAGAACGCGAGCGTCACGCCTGCCAGGATAAATGCCAGGTATGCCAGCGGCATCACCAGCAGATTGGCAGGGACGGCGGAAAGCGGAAAAAGTCCCTGATACAGGATGGAAAGCACCCCGCTGCCCAGGCTTGCGACCACGGTCGCGATCGAAGCCGAAAGCAGGATCCGCAAACAGCGCGACGTCCTGCTCCGTCCGGCGGGGAGATATCTCACCGGAAGTGGCTGGGAAAGCCCGCGGGAAAGGAAACCGAGCGCATGGGACCCGACGTCGCGCGGCAGGCTCAGCAGAAGTGCTACGGCCAGGAAGGAATAGTGCATGCCCGGTTTCGTCAGGCTCGCCGGGGAAACGACCAGGATCACATAGGCGGCCAGCATCAGCGTATTGATGTGCGCGGAGGCCAGCAGCAGGGAACGCAGGACCAGGAACACGGCAATCATCACATAGGCGCGAAGGGCGGGTTCCCGCATCCCGGTCGAAAGAGAATACAACAGAAGCGGCACGAGCACCAGCAGGCAGCGTCTGCGGAACGGCATCCATACCAGCAGAAACATCAGGAGCGAGGCGAAGATCCCGACGTGCGTGCCGCTGACCGTCAGGATGTGGATCGTGCCACTGGAGAGGAATCCGGCGCGGGTCTCTTTTCCGAGGGAGATCCGGCGTCCGCCGAGCATGGCTCCGGACATTCGCGCCGTTTCGACGCCGCGGAACCCGGCGCAGACTGCCTTCAGAGCGGCGTCGCGCCAGTCGTAAAGAGTCCGGCGGAACCCCCTGCCCCGCGACACGGTCTCCAATGATTCCGGGCGGAACAGCTCGCAGATGCCTTCGTGTGCCAGATAGGCGGCATAATCGAACGAACCGGGGAAAAGCGGCGGCTCCGGCGCGGAGAACATGCCTCCGGCGCGCACGACGTCGCCGAATCCGAGCGGAACGGCTTCGGGACTGCCTTCCCCGCCGCAATCCATCAGCACGAGCGGCCCAGCGCCCTCGAACTCGATCCACGGGGCATTCCCGCCGTAGCGGAACCGTTTCACGCGGCATTGAAGGTTTTTCACGCGGAACGCCTCGCCCGGCTGAGCGGAAGCCGAGGGATCGTCCACGATCAGCTCCGCCTCGGCGGCGAATCTCGCATGTCCGGTCTCTTCGGCGATGATGTTGTGATCGTTTCCCGACCAGCACAGTGCGGCGATCAGCGCGGGCAGCATCGGCAGGGCGAACCGCAGCAGGGCGTCCCGCACGGGGATCAGCGCCCATACGAACAGGAGCGATCCGGCCGGGATCAGGACAAAAGGAAAGCCGTTCCCCCGTACTGAGAGAACGGCTGTGACCGCCGCAAGCAGGAAAAGGGACGCGGGGCAGGACTGCTCAAGGGCGACCGCCCGGGTCCGCACACGGCGGAGCATGGCGCGGGGAGAGACTGTCCTGTGTTCCGGCACGGATTCCATGGCGCGGCGCCTGCGGGAAGACCGTCACCGGAAAAGCGTGCAGAGGATGGCCTTGTGCATGTGGAGACGGTTTTCGGCCTCGTCAAAGACGATGGAATGCGAAGACTCCATGACCTCGTCGGTGATCTCCTCGCCGCGGTGAGCGGGCAGGCAGTGCATCACTTTCACGTCGGGACGTGCGTGCCCGAGCATCTTCATGTCGAGGCGATAGGGCTCCAGGATCTTCATGCGTTCGCGGGATTCCTTCTCGAAGCCCATGCTGACCCACACGTCGGTATAGACGAAATCCGCATCCTTCATGGCGGCGGCGGGATCGATGGTCCATTCCACCTTGCCGGGGCCGAGGTCCTCGTCCATGATCGCCTGACGGGGACGGAACTCCTCGGGGGCGCCGATGGTGAAGGTCATGCCAGCGAGTTTGCAGGCCATCATGAGGGAGTTGGCCATGTTGCTGGCGCCGTCGCCGAGGTACGCCATTTTCAGACCTTCGAGCTTGCCTTTGCGCTCCCAGATGGTGAAGAGGTCGGCGAACGCCTGGCACGGATGATAGTCGTCAGTGAGAGCGTTCACGATCGGAATGCTGCCGTACTGCGCGAGTCCTTCCACATCGGACTGGCGGAACGTGCGGATCACGATGCCGTGCAGGAAGCGGCTGAGGACGCGGGCAGTGTCGGCGATGGTCTCGCCGCGCCCCATCTGAGTCTTGCTCTCGTCGAGGTAGATCGGCTGGCCGCCGAGTTCGTGGATCCCGACCTCGAACGACACGCGGGTGCGGGTCGAGGATTTCGCGAAGATCATGCCGATGGACTTGCCGTCAAGCGGACGGGGCTGTCCCGGCTTGCCGCGGCCCGATTTCAGTTTGGCTGTCGTTTCAATGAGCTGTTCCAGCGCGGCGCGGTCGAATTCGCGCCCGGTGAGCAGATGTCTGATCATTTCCGGCCTCCTTTCGAAGCAGAATATTCCTTGAATGCCGATGCGATGATGCGCACGGCTTTGTCACAGTCCTCCCGCTTCACGATCAGCGGGGGCAGAAGGCGAAGCACGACCTCGCCGGCGGACAGTGCCACAAGTCCCTTCTCCCGCAGGATCGGGAGGATGTCCTTGGCCGGGAAATCAAGCACGATGCCGAGCATGAGGCCGCGTCCGCGCACCTCTTTGATGAAATCGTATTTCTCCGCGAGCTTTTCGAGCTTGCCGCGCAGATAGGCGCCCATCTCTTTCGCGTTGTCCAGGAGCTTGTCCTTGTAGATCGTCTCGAAAACGGCCAGCGAGGCCGCCGTGGCGAGCGCGTTGCCGCCGAAGGTATTGCCGTGGGTGCCCGGGGTCAGCACGCCCGCGAGCCGTTCGTTGCACACGAAAGCGCCCATCGGGATGCCGTTCGCGATGGCCTTGGCAAACGAGAATGCGTCGGGCTTGACGCCGTATCCCTGCCACGCGCAGAGCGTGCCGGTACGGCCCATGCCGCACTGCACCTCGTCGAACATCAGTAGGACGTCCTTTTCCTTGCAGAGCTTCGCAAGCCCCTTAATGAAATCTTCGTCGGCGGGCAGGATGCCGCCCTCGCCCTGGACCGCCTCAAGCAGCACGGCGCAGGTCTTCGCCCCGACCGCCTTCTTCACGGACTTCAGGTCGTTGAATTTCGCGAACTTGAAGCCTGGCATGTCGGGATTGAATCCTTCGCGGTATTTGGAACGGCCGGTGGCGGCCAGCGTGGCGAGCGTGCGTCCATGGAAGGAATTCTCCATGACGACGATCTCGTTGCGGCCGGTTGCGTTACCCCATTTGCGGGCGAGCTTGATGAGTCCTTCGTTCGCCTCGGCTCCGCTGTTGCAGAAGAAAACGCGGCCCTTGCCGAACGTCTTCTTCACGATGAACTCTGCCACGCGGGGCATGTTCTCGTTCAGGAAGAGATTGGACACGTGCACCAGGGTCTGCGCCTGACGGCAGATCGCCTCGGTGACGGCGGGATGGCAGTGGCCGAGGTTGCACACGGAGATCCCGGAGGAAAAATCCAGATACTTACGTCGGTTCGCGTCATACAGGTTCACGCCGCCGCCGCGCACGAACAGCACCGACGGGGTGCCGTAGGTGTTCATAAGGTTCTGTTCGTAAAGTTTCTGAAGTTTTTTTGTGGTGTCCAGTTTCATTTTTGTCCGGGGTCCTTTCCTAATAAAGTGGAAAAAAGTTACTATAGCACATTTTTGGGAGAAAACAATCTTTTTTCGTCCATTTTTCCGTTTTTTTCAGCTTTTTGCCCGACAAGGGGTTGGAAACGTGAAAAAAAGAACGGCATGCGCCGGAGATTTCAGCTGCCGGAGCACGCCGCAAATGCCGCAGCGTTCCAATCATGCCGCCGCGGCGCAGTCAAACGGGTTCAGGATTCCGAGGTCACCTCGCCGATGGGCGGGGTGTGCTTGTGGTCCTGCTTCTTATCAAGATAGCGGCGCATCTGGGCGGAAGCCTTCGCGACAACCTCGTCGATGGCTTTGTAAACATTGTCGAACGCCTGGGATGCCGCAGTGATCGGATGATCCTTCACGGCCGCGTCGAGGTGCGCCGTGATCAGGTTTCTCTGCAAGTCGAGAACGATATTCACGCTGCTGATACGCAATCTGAATTCGGAGAAGGCAGCCTCCGCCGTATTGACGGCGTAGTCGCGGACCTCATTGTCCAGCTCGAAGTGACGAACGCTGACGGTAATGTCCATAATTGACCTCCTTGGTTCTGAATGATTCTTAGAGCGGGCCGGAAACTCCCGTCCCAGTTCTCTTTGACTTCAACTTACATCAATTTGTTCAACTTGTCAAGCGGATTTCGAACATTTTTCCATTTTTTCCGCTCTTTTTCCGCAGCCGGACTCCTCTGCCCCCCATTTTGAAGAGAGAAAAAAATCCCGGCCACGCCGCGAAAGCGGGACCGGGAAAGAATGTTCGAGCGGAAATACCGCCGGGGAAGACTCCCGCGGCGGAGAAAGACCGTTCAGGACGACTTACTTTTTCTCGTACTCGTTTTTGACCTTGTCCGTGCGGAACGGATAGGCCGGGAAACCGTCCTTATTGAAGAGGTTCACGTCGCCGCGGTACATGGCGTAGGCGAAACGGACGGTCTTGGGCTCCTTGACCTGGGCGGAGGAGACTTCGACGGTGTCGCCGACGATCTTGGCGTCAGCCCAGACGAACTTGCCGTCCGCGCCCGCGATGGCGAACGCGCCGGGCGCCTGGCCGTCGGAGGTGGTCAGGCCCTTGCCGACGTTCTTGAAGTGGATGATGCACTTGTCGCCCTTGACGTCCATGTGGTCGTAGACCGGGCCGACGCCGAGTTCGCCGCCGAAATACTTCCATTCGACAAGCTTGGCGAGGCGGTAGCCGAGGGTCTGCTTGTCGCGCGGGTGGATGTCGGACTGGTCGCCGATGTCCATCAGCGGGACGCTGCTGACGTTCTCATAGATGTAGGACATTTCGTCCTGGATCTCGCGGGTGAGCGCCCAGCCGTCGACCTTGCTGCCCATCGGGGCCTTGCCCTTCCACTGGTCTTCGGGGAGACGGTTCATCGGGGTCCACTGCTCGAACCCGGCGAGCTGGCAGATCACCCACGGCTGCTTCGGATCGTTGAACTTTTCGCGCCAGCCTTCGATGAGCATCTTGTGGAGGTCATAGTAATCGGTGTTGCCGGTGTTGGATTCGCCCTGATAGAAGAGGACGCCGCCGATGGTGTACCTGGTCCAGGGAGCGGTCATGGCGCCCCACATCGTGCCGGGGAACTTTTCGCTGGAGAACTGGCCGCCGCGGGCCTGTCCTGTCGCCGGATTCGCCGCGCCGGCGAGCAGAGCGTCTTCGATCTGCTTGGCTTCATTGCGGTTGTGCTTTGAGAATTCGCTGTCCGGAATGAAGGTCTCGATGTTGACGCCGCCCCATGCGATCATGACGAGGCCGACGGGGATGTCGAGGTCCTTCTGGAGCTGGCGGGCGAAGAAATAGCCAGCCGCGGAGAAGTTCGGGACGGTCTGCGGGCTGCATTCCATCCAGACGCCGGTGTTTCTTCCCGCGCCGACGATCTCCTCGAACTCGTCACCCGGAGCCTTGGTCTTCGGGACTTCGAACAGGCGGATGCGCGGATAGTTCGCCGCCGCCGCTTCCTGCTGGTGGTTCTTGATCTGGATCATGGTGTTGCCGGTGGACACGGGCAGTTCCATATTGGACTGGCCGGCGCAGATCCAAACTTCGCCGATGAGCACGTTGTCGAACGTGATGGTATCGGTTCCGTCGGTCACTTTCACCTTGTACGGACCGCCAGCTTCAAGCGGCTCGACCTTGGCTTCCCACGCGCCGGAGGCGTCTGCCTTGGCGGTGGCGGGCTTGGCCTGCGTGCCTTCGATCGTGACCGTCACGGTCTTGCCGGGGTCGGCTTTGCCGGAAATCTTGATCGGAGCGCGCCGCTGGAGGCACATGTTGTTCTGGAAGATGTTGTGGCAGGAGAGCTGTTCCGCGTACGCGCTGGGGAGCACGAGTAGAGCGGAGACTGCCGCCGCGAGGAGGAGAATCATTTTCTTCATGTTGGTTCTTTCCTGACTTGGTTGTTTTGTTGTTATGTATGTTTGGGTTATGGGAACGGATGTCAACCGCTTTTTGAGGTCATTTTCCTCAAGCCGCGGATATCTTTCTCTCAATATATACCGAATTCCTCAAAAATACAAGGGCTTTTTTCTCATTTTCCGGTTCTTCGGCGTCATTTTGCCAGGCAGAAGGAAAAACGAACAGGAAGTCGCATCATTTGTTATCGCCCGCCGGCATGGCCTTGAGTTTCGGGGACGAAAGGACATGAAAAAGCCTCCGCCGCTGAAAAAGCGGTCGGAGGCGATTGTCTTGCAGGCGATAGGGGATCAGAGTCCGCCGCAGACGGCCAGCAGAACGCCGGCCGCGACCGCGGATCCGATCACGCCGGAGACGTTCGGGCCCATGGCGTGCATGAGCAGGAAGTTCTGGCTGTCGTATTCGAGGCCGAGCTTGTTTGCGACGCGCGCCGCCATCGGAACGGCGGATACGCCGGCAGCGCCGATGAGCGGGTTGATCTTTTCCTTGGAGAACAGGTTCATGATCTTGGCGAACATCACGCCGGCGGCCGTGGCGATGCAGAACGCGCAGCAGCCCATGACGAGGATGCCGACGGTCTGCAGGCTCAGGAACTGTTCGGCGGAGAGCTTGGAGCCCACCGCGATGCCGAGGAAGATCGTCACTATGTTGATGAGGGCGTTCTGGGCGGTGTCGGACAGACGGTCGACCACGCCGCATTCGCGCATCAGGTTGCCGAGCATGAGCATGCCGATCAGCGGGGCAGCATCCGGGAGCAGGAACGCGCAGAGGAGCGTGATGAGGATCGGGAAGCAGATTTTCTCGATCTTCGGCACGTTGCGGAGCTGTTTCATGCGGATCTTGCGTTCGGCCTCGGTCGTGCAGAGCTTCATGATCGGGGGCTGGATGATCGGGACCAGGGCCATGTAGGAATAGGCCGCAACGGCGATAGCGCCGAGGAGCGACGGAGACAGGCGGGAGGTCACGAAGATGGAGGTCGGGCCGTCCGCACCGCCGATGATGCCGATGGAGGCGGCATCCTTGATGTTGAACGTAATGCCGGGAACGACGTTCAGGGCAAGAGCGCCGAGGAGAGCGCCGAAGATGCCGAACTGGGCAGCCGCGCCGAGCAGAGCAGTGCGCGGATTCGCCAGCATCGGGCCGAAGTCGGTCATCGCGCCGACGCCCATGAAGATGAGGCACGGGAACACGCCAGACTCAATGCCGACCATGTAGATCATGCCCTGGAGTCCGTCCGGGCCGCTGATGCCGGCAAGCGGGATATTGGCGAGGAGAGCGCCGAAGCCGATCGGGAGAAGCAGGAGCGGTTCGAATCCCTTGACGATGGCGAGGTAGAGCAGGACAAGGGCAACGAACATCATGAGGAGACGTCCGAGGCCGAGGATCCAGGTCTTGGAGAAGTCGGCGGTCGTCTGACGATAGATGTCATAGATGCCGGTGCTGTGCCAGAGGTTCCCGAGGGCTTCACCGAAGCCGGGGAGTGCCTTGGCCTGGCCGCCTTCGCGAACGCTTTCATTGTAAAGCGCCATGGGCATGAATTTGGCCACGACGTCACCGCACTCAAGCGAAGATGCAACCTTGAGACCGTCTTTCATGGCTTCGACCGCCATGGAGCGAGCGAGGATGACTTTGCCTTTGCTGCGGTTGACCGGTTTCACGATGAGGATCTCGCGTCCGTCGTGATAGTCCTTTCCATTCTCGAAGGAAACGGAGTAGACGATCGCATGGCCGTTTTCTTTTGCGTCAGGTTCGGAGCCCCAGACATACACGAGATACATAGCGCCGTCCGAGTCTTTGTACCAGTCGAAGCATTCGTCGGTATCGGAAAGCTCGTTGTCACGAACGGCGCCCTTGGCGATGAGTTCGGCGAGTTTCGCGGGCATTGCGGCTTCGACAGCATTCACCGCTTCCGCGGCGGCTGTCTTAGCCTGATCCGCGGCGGCTCCGAGCTGGGCGGCGACATCCTGAGCGGACACCGCGAGTCCGGCGGTGCAGAGGACCGCGAAAAGGACTGTAAGGATAAGATTACGCATGAGTTACTTCTCCTCGACTTTGAAGAGGGCCTGACCGGAGGTGACGACGGCCTTCACGTCGACGCAGATCTCGCGGATGATACCGGCCTTGTCGGGCTTGATCTCGTTTTCCATCTTCATGGCTTCGACCACGGCGATCACGTCGCCGGCTTCGAATTCGTCGCCTTCGGAGACCAGAATCTTGGTGACGGTGCCGGGGAACGGGCTGTTGATGTCGACGGTGTTGCCGGAACCGGCGGTCGGAGCGGCGGCCTTCTTGGCACCGCCTTCGGTGACCTGGCCGGCGAGGTCAGCGGTGATCACGCCGCCTTCCTTGACCTGGACGTTGAAGGTCTTGCCTTCGACCGTGACGGTGTAGGCGGCCGGGACGTCGTTCTTCGCCTTCGGAGCGGCATCGGCGGCATAGCGGATGCCCATGGGCTTGTCGCCCTTCAGGAACGCGATGCCCTTGTCGCCGCAGGCGGCCGCGATGAAGATGTTCTCTTCGGTCACGGGAAGGTTGTTCTGCTGGAGAAGTTCGGTGTTGTACTTCACGCCGAGCTTCGGATTGGCGTCGTTGATTTCGACGACGGACTTCGTGGTCGGCTCAAGCTGGAGCTGTTCCTGCGCCCACTTCACGACCTGCGGATCGGGAGCGACCGGGGTCTTGCCGAAGTAGCCGAGGACCATCTTGCCGTAGCCGTTCGGATCGAGCTTCCAGGAGCCGTCGGCGTTCTTGCCCATCACGGCGTTGCGGAACGCCTGCTGGAAATAGAACTGGGAGACGGGGGTGACGGATGTGCCGAAACCGCCGCGGGCAACGACTTCGCGCATCTCTTCGATGCAGGAGTCGTACTTGTCGAGACAGTTGTTGTCGCGCATCATCTGGGTATTGGCAGTGAGAGCGCCGCCGGGCATCGGGCTGAAGATGATCTCGGGGGAGACCTGCATGGACTCGGGCGGCATGAAATACTTGCTGAGGCACTGTTTGAAGATCTTTTCGACCTTGAGGATCTTGTCCGGGTCGATGTCGAGCGTGTAATCGGTGCCGCGGAGGCGATGGTACATGGTGAGGATGTCGGTCTCGCAGGTGCCGCCGGAGAGCGGAGCCATGGCGAGGTCGATAACATCCGCGCCGGCGGTAATGGCAGCCCAGTTGCAGGCAACGGCCATGCCGGCGGTGTCATGCGTGTGGAACTGGATTTCCTTCGCGCCGATGCCGTATTCCTTGTCGAGGATGGCGCGGGCGGCCTTGATCGTATCGAACACAGTCTGCGGAGTGGAGGTGCCGGAGGCATCCTTGAAGGCGAGGCTGTCGAAGGGGATACCGGACTTGATGATCTCGTTCAGGCGGTCTTCGTAGAACTTCGGGGTATGCGCGTAGGGTTCGTTGAGTCCGGGAGCCAGGCCCATCATGGTGATGGTGATCTGGTGTTTCAGGCCGTTGGCGGCAATAGCGCGGCCGGAGACGTCGAGGTTGCGGACGTCGTTCAGGGCGTCGAAGTTGCGGATCGTGGTGATGCCGTGCTTCTTGAACATCTTAGCATGGAGCTGGATGATGTCGGTGGACTGGGAGGAGAGGCCGACCACGTTCACACCGCGGGAAAGTGTCTGCAGATTCACGTCCGGACCGACCGTGGCGCGCCACTTGTCCATCATCTCGAAAGCGTCTTCCTGGCAGTAGAAATAGAGGGCCTGGAAACGGGCGCCGCCGCCGATTTCGATGTAGTTGATGCCGGCCTTCACCGCTGCGTCGAGGGCGGGAAGGAAGTCGTCAGTTTTGACACGGGCGCCGAGGCAGGACTGGAATCCGTCGCGGAAGGAGCAGTCCATGAATTTGATTTTTTTCATGTGGGGTTGCCTTTATGGTTTAAGATATGATAAAATGTTTGATGTTCAGTGGATCATTTCCCTGCGCGGTAGAGCTTGACGGCTTCGATTGCCGCCAGTGCGCGGACCCGGTCTTCGGGAGAAAGGGTTCCGGCCTTTGCGCCGGACGCTTTTTTCTTTTTCGGAGCCGGGGCGACCGGTTCCAGGAAGTTCGAGATGGGCGCCAGCGCCTTCGACATCAATTTCATGCAGATGATCATGATGGAGAGGAAGCTGAAAACCCAGAGCATTCCGAGGGCCATGGCCTTGAGGCCATCGAGAATCAGACTGCCTAAGTTCATTTAGGTTTTCTCCTGTTGGGGTTGGGTATTTGGATTTGAGGAAACGTTTTTTACAAATTCTAAATCCTAATAATATACCACGCGAACCGCCATTTTTCAACCTCATTTCCGGAAAAATCACCGCCTTTTTCCGGCATTTTTCAAGGTGTATCAGACATTTCCGGCAATACCGCCCCCTTTTCCAAAAAAACACCGGCTTTGCGCCTTCCAAAGGGGCATCACGGCACATTGAAATGACAGTTTGGAAAACGAGTCCCGGCGGCGGAACCTGCAAGGACTCGCCTTTTTTCGTCGAAAACTAAGAAATGCCCCTTGAAAATAGTCCGTTTAGGGTCTACATTATTGAGTTTTTAACACCACTCGCAAATTCACCATGTTCAGGAAAGGAACAACATGAAACGAATTCTCTGCACACTGGCCATTGCGGCCGCTGCGGCAATCATTGCCGCATGCGTCCAGATGGGAAGCAAATCGTCCGGACAGACTGAAAACGGCAATATCGTCAGCCTCTCCGGCCCGGGCTGGAAGCTCTGGCGCGATACGGAAGCCAAATGGCAGTCCGAAAAAGTCGTGGTCCCCGGCACTCCGCTCGATCAGGTGACCGCCCATCTGCCCACCGGCGGCTGGGACGCCCTGAGCAAAGCCGAACGCAAGGACGTCGTGGTCCCCGGCACCGTGGAACAGTATTTCACGGATATGTCCGCTCTGGAAAAGGACTACACGATCGACCCGAAGAACTTCTGGCAGCCGCTGCAGGGCGTCTCCTGGTGGAGCCGCCAGATCAAGGTTGATCAGGACCTGACGGGCAAGAAGGTGTTCCTCCGGTTCGCCGCACTGCGCTTCCAGGCAGAGATCTACCTGAACCATGAACTCATCGCCTGCGACTCCGCCTGCGACACCGAGTTTGTGCTCGACGTCACCGGCAAGCTCAAGAAAGGCGACGTCGCCTCGCTCGACATCCGCATCACCAACCCGGGCGGCGACTACGACTGGACCGACTATATCCCGTTCACCTGGAACGGCGTCAAACTCAACGGCGGCCGCGCCGTCGGCGGCGTCACCGGCCATGTCACGATGGAGATCACCGACCCGGTCTACATCGACGACGTGTTCGTGATGAACACCCCCGATCCGAAGACGGTCGAAGTCCGCATCACTGCTGTCAACGACACCGGCGCGGACGTGGAGAAGGAATGTACCGTCACGCTCAAGCCGGACAACGTCCCGGTCATGAAGACGGAAAAAGTCACGCTGAAACCCGGCGAAAACCTCATCACCCGCAAGTTCACGTACGACAAGGCGAAGCTGTGGGACCTCGACACCCCGAACCTCTACACGATGAATGTGAAGGTCGGCAACGAAATCAAGGATCAGACATTCGGGTTCCGCTGGTTCGGACCCGAAGGCGTCGGCAAGGATGCCATGTTCCGCCTCAACGGCAAGCGCATCGTGCTTCGGTCCGCCATCAGCTGGGGCTGGTGGCCCGTCACCGGCACCATCCCCCTGCCCGAATACGCCGCCAAGCAGATCAAGGCCGCGAAGGACTTCGGCATGAACATGCTGAACTTCCACCGCCACATGGGCCAGGACATCGTGCTCCGCGAGGCCGACAAGCAGGGTCTCCTGTACTACATCGAGCCCGGCGGATTCATCTCCGGCAGCCAGTCCCCCGAAGGCCGCGTGATCGCAAAGGAACGCGTCCGCCGCATGGTGAAGATGTTCCGCTCGCACCCGTCCCTCTGCATCTACAATCTCATCAACGAGCTCGGTCTCGGCCGCGAACAGCATGACATGAACTGGTACTCCAGCATGGTCTCCTTCACGCACCAGAACGACCCGTCCCGCATCGTGGTCCTCACAAGCGGATGGAGCCAGGAGGGCATCGACCGGGAAGACATGAACAAGATGAACTGTATGCCGTTCGACGACGAAGTGCATCTGGTCGGATTCCGCGACAACCACAACGCCCCCGGCCCGAACATCTCCTATCCCGCCAACTACTACACGAACAGCTCCCGCTACTGGAACTACACGCAGGACAAGGAAGAGCTCATTTTCTGGGGCGAAGAAGGCGCCATCTCCACTCCGCCGCGTCTGGAGCTCATCATGGACGAACTCAAGAAGATCGGCCAGGACGGCATGGACGGAGAGGATTACAAGAACTGGTACAAACGCATGAACAAGTACCTCGACGAGAAGGGCCTCCGCAAGGACTACCCGACCGTCGAAGCATTCACTTCCGAGCTCGGCAAGGTCGGCATCCGCCACCAGGGCCGCCGCATCGAGATCATCCGCCTCAACAACATCACAGACGGCTACGCGATCAACGGCTGGGAAGCCATGCTCCGCGAGAACAATTCCGGCGTCGTCGACACCTTCCGCAATCCGAAGGGCGATCCTGCGATCCTCCGCGCCTACAACGCTCCGCTGAAGCTCGCGGTCCACACCCCGACCCCGTCGTTCACCGTCCCGAACACCGTCTCCGCCGACATTCACATTATCAATGAAGTGAATCTGAACGGCGAATTCACGCTCGTCGTCCAGCTGGTCCAGAACGGCAAAGTCGTTTCCGAAACCGAACGCAAAGTGAAGGTTTCCGGCGGCGACGTTTACGGCGAACTCCTCGCCGAACAGGTCCAGATCCAGGTCGACAAGCCCGGCGTCTCCCTTATCAAAGCGTTCCTGAAGGATACCAAGGCCGAGGGCGACATGGAAGTCACGGCTGTCGACAACTCCAGGATCGATCTCCCCGCCGGCAAGACCTACGCCGTCTATGAAAACGCAAATCAGGCCCAGCAAGCCGGCGGCCCCGGCAGACAGGGCCAGGGCGGCAGACCCGGCGGCATGGGCGGCATGGGCGGCATGGGCGGCCGCGGACAGCAGTCCGCTTCGCTCGTGAGCATCCTCAACGCCGCGGGCGGAAACTTCCAGACATTCCAGCCCGGCGGCAACCTGAAGCCCGACGTGCTCGTCGTGACCCAGCGCTACCCGGTCCCGCAGAGGATCCAGGCAAACTCCATCGCCACCCCGGACGGCATCGCGGGTATGTTCCGCCTGACCTTCCTCGTCGACGGGGAAAAGCGCGCCGAACGCACCACGAACCAGCGGCAGGGCCTCGAACTCCAGTTCCCGGACGGCACCACGCCCGATCCGAACGTAAATATGACCGCCGGGTTCACCGTTCTGCTCGAAGGACAGTTCATGCCGAACGCCGACGGCAATTACGTGTTCAAGATCGAAGGCCCGACCAAGGCCGACGACCAGCTGAGTTTCAAGGTCGACGGTAAGGACGTCGAAGTCGCCGCTGACGGCACCGCCACGGTCAAACTCTACAACGGTGTCCCAGCGCAGATGGCGATCTCCATGACCAAGAAGACCGCCCAGGGCATCCGCGTCCTCTGCTTCCCGCCGAACAGCAATTCCGTCGACGTGAACGCCGTCATCGAGCTCGCGAAAGCCGGCACGCAGGTCATCGTCCTCAACGATGTTTCGAACTGGGCTCCGACCATCGCCGCGGCCAACGGCAAACTCAAATACCTCGGCGACTTCCGCCTCGGCAACAACTGGGTCGGCGGCCAGTACTTCTGCAAGGACCACCCCGTGTTCGACGGCTTCCTGAAGCCCGCCGTCCTCGACTACGCGTTCGACGCCGCCGTCTCCAACCCGCGCTCCGCGATCATCATGGAAGGCGACGAAGAGCTCATCGCCGGCGCATGGCATTCGCTCGGATGCCGCATGGGCACCGCAATCGGCCGCGCAAAGACCGGTTCCGGCTCCATCTTCTACAGCACGCTCGGTCTCACGAACTACAACGACCCCGTGTGCCGCAGACTCCTTTTCAACCTCATCGAATACGCCGCGAAACAGAAATGAACGAAGCATCCCGCGCCGGAAGCACCCGCTCCGGCGCGCGGACAGCAGCAAACTGTTTCGTTTGACAACGCAAAACAGGCGGCAGGCGCCTTTTACCGGGTCCTGCCGCCGAACTTTCAGCCCGTAATACGAAAGAATTAAGTCGTATAAGCCTTGTATGACCTATACGACCTTGTCTTTCGTCCTGTTGCGCCGCGGACGAAGTGCGTGCGGGGAAGATCGCCGCTGTTTTTTACTTGCTTTCCGCCGCGCTCTCCGCTTTCTGTTTCGCGATACGTTCGAGCGCGTGATTCGCCCCCCCCTCGAAACCGCCGTCCACGGCCTTGCGGTACCACGTTTCCGCTTCGACGAGATCCCGCTCCACTCCCTCGCCGTTCTCGTAGCAGACGCCGATTTCATAGAACGCCGCGGGGCAGTTCTGATCGGCGGCTTTACGGAACCATACGAGGGCTTCGTCCGGAGCCAGGGCAGTGCCGATGCCTTTGGCGAGGAACCGTCCGTAGAAGAGCTGCGCCCATACATATCCGAGCTCGGCGGACTGACGCAGCAGCTCGGCGCACTCGACGTCCCGGTCCTGACGGTCGAAAAGCTCAAGCGCCTGTTTGTACAGCGCCAATGCCTCCCCTTCCGGGGTTGCCTCCTCTTTCAGTTTCCCGACACGGTCGAGCGCCTCCTGAGCATCCGAGGTGATACCGGCATCCAGGGCTTTTTTGTACCAGGCCTCTGCCTCGTCCAGGTTCCGGTCCACGCCTTCGGCGTTCTCATAGCAGACTCCAAGCTCATAAAACGCGACAGCACAGTTCTGCCCGGCGGATTTGCGGAACCACTCCACGGCCGCGGGCATGTCCTGCGCCGTGCCGACGCCCTTCTTCAGGCAGCCGCCGTAATAAAGCTGCGCCCATGCGTTGCCCAGCTCGGCGGACTGCCGCAGGCGTTCCGCGGATCCTTCGAAATCCTGCTTCTCAAAAAGCTCATACGCCTGCTTCAGGAGCCGATCCGGTTCGCTGAGGTTCCTGTCCGCGTTCATCCGCGAATAGACCGCAAAAAAGGCAAGTCCGAGCAGCACGATCACCCAGATCGCGATCACGACCAGGTTCGATCCCTTGTTGTCTCCGCATCCGCAGGAGCAACCGGCGGAATCCCGTTTGGATTCCGCCGGAATTCCGTTTTCTTCGTTCCGTTCCATATCGGTTTCCTCGTTTTCGTATCGAAAAGTGGAATAGTAGATTGGTTTTATCCGTATTAACCAAACAATATACATGCCGCCGCGTCAAAATCAAGCTTGCATGTTGAAAAAAGCGCGTCTTCTCCGTTCAAGACGACCGCTCCCAGTGGCGGGATCCGAGGGGGAGCCTCAATCCGCTCCGGTCTCAGTCGGAGCCTTCAGTTTCGCGATGCGGTCGAGCGATGCCTGGGCGTCGTATTTGAATCCGGGATCGTTCAGCGCCTTGCTGTACCACGCCTCGGCCCTGTTCAGATCTCGTTCCACGCCTTCGCCGTTCTCATAACAAATCCCGAGCTGATAAAATGCCTCGGGATAACCTTGCCTGGCGGCTTTGCGAAGCCACTTCACGGCTTCGACCGGATTCTGTTCCGCGTAAAACCCGTTTTTGAGGCGTTCGCCGTAGTACAGCTGCGCCCAGGGGTTGCCCAGCTCGGCGGACTGCCGCAGACATTCCGTGCTCGAAGCATAATCACCCCGGCCATACAGCATGTACGCCTCATTCAGGAGACGTTCCCCCTCGACTTTATTCTGCATCCGGGAATAGTTGAACCATCCGAGGCCACCCAGCAGGAGCGTCACCCAGATCGCGACTACGATCTTGTTCGAGCCCTTTCCGCATCCGCGGGGACTGCCGACTGGGGGCTGTTTCCCTGCCGCTGGGACGTTGTCCGCTTCGTTCGGTTCCATTTATCTTCTCGTTTTCAGGTTGGACGGGGGAGTGCGTCGTGTTTCACTGTTTTTCCTTAAAATATACATGCCGCTCGGGCAAAATCAAGCGCACACTCAAAAAACGTCATGCCCCCTGCCCCGTTTTATTGCAGAAAATGAAACAAAAAAGGGGCATTCTTTCTTTTTTCCAGCTTGCTTTCCTGTAAAAAGAGGGTATATTAGACAAAATGTGCGGGTTTTCCTCCTGATAACAGGTGCAATCCGCACAAGGCACGGCAACCGTTTCAACCTCATAAACCATAGAAAGGCAACGCAACATGAAAAAACTTCTGATGTCCCTGATGTGCCTCGCGCTCGGCGCGTCCGTCTTCGCTGGAGACCTCTACATCTCCCAGGCCAACGGCAAGAAGAAAGGCCCCGGCACGAAGGAAGAACCCTTCAAGGCCCTCGCCGATGCTCTCAAGGCCGCCGAACCCGGCGACACCATCTACATGGCCGCTGGCAATTACTCCGGTCTCCTCGGCGCCAGCGAGATCATCATCGACAAGCCCGTCACCATCAAAGGCGGCTACTCCGACGACTTCGCCACGCGCGACCTCGCCAAGTTCACTACCAAGATTCAGCCCCCGAACGATAAGAACGATACGAAGAAACAGGGCCTGCTCGTCCTCAATCTGCCGAAAGGACCCGGTCCGGACATGGTCATCGACGGTCTCGTCATCGACCAGTCCTTCATGAACAGCTACCACGACACCAAGGGCAAACCCGAAGGCGTCGAGACCGGCATGTGGCTTCAGGGCCCCGCCAAAGGCTCCAAGGACCAGTTCCCCTCCGCAGACGTTTATTCCATTTATGCCGAGAGCCAGAACCGCTACGAAGGCAACATCACCATTCAGAACTGCGTCATCTCCAACAGCGGCAACATGGGCATTAACGTCAGCCTCTTCAAAGGCAACCTCAAGATCGTCAACAACGTCTTCATCGCCTGCCGCATGACCGCCTGCAATATTCTCTGCTCGAACGGCCAGAGTGTCGCTCCGAACTTCACGACCACCTGCGAATTCGCGCACAACACCGTCCTCTTCACCTGGAGCCGCACCAGCGAAATGACGGACATGGGCTACGGTTTCCGCTGCAACACCGGCGTTCAGTCCAACATCCACCACAACATCTTCGGTCTGAATGTCTACGCCGGCATCGGCAACGACAAGGCCAACCCGCCCAAAAACACCGGCATCACCATCGACGACAACGTCTTCTTCCTCAACAAGCTGGCTGACGTCACCGTCACCAAGAGCCCCAACATCATGAAGCTCAGAGTCGACGACGACGCGTTCGAAGACATGGTCGACTATCCCGGCATGGAAGACGTCGACGGCAACGTCTCCCTCAAGGATCCGGCAGCGTTCAAGGGCGCCATCGACGAGGCCTACCTCACCGCCTTCCTCAATGCGACCTATTCGGAGAAGACCGACTATGACGAGAATTCCCCGGCCAACCTCTTCCGCGAGGCCATGGGCATGAACAAGGTCGGCACGATCGAGACCAAGGTCTCCATGTTCTGCAACCGCTACCCGATGGAAAAGTCCTTCAAGCTCTTCGGCGCGTACAAGGACTACGGCGCACAGGAAGTCAAGTAATCCTGTTTTCCGGCATTTGTTCCCTTTGCGGGTCCGGGTTCATCCCCGGGCCCGTTTTTTTGTACATGTTCCGGTCCGGAAAAAAAAAGGAATAGCGTACGGCAACGATGAACGCGGAGAGGGTGCTCGTCTCCTCCCGAGATTTTCCCGGCGGCATTCGATCCGGGCGCATTACGCAAGCGGCTTAAAAATCGCCGCCGCGGAAGAAACCTTTTTCCTTCATCTTCCGGCGGAGATCGTCAAGCACGGACTCGAATGCGGCACGCTGTTCCTCGTCGCTCAGGCGCGGAATCAGGTCCTCCTGCGTCTGGAAACGGTTTGCCAGCTCGTCGGGCAGGTCCTGAAGGAAGCGCGACGGCTTATGAAGCTCGTATTCTCCGTACTTGAAGCGCTTGCGGGCAAGCGTAAGGACGAGCTGTTCGCGGGCACGGGTGATGGCCACATAGAACAGACGGCGTTCCTCCTCGACCCCGCGCGACGACTCCTCCATGGCGCGTTCGTGCGGGAAGAGCCCCTCCTCCATCCCGATCACAAAGACGATGGGGAACTCCAGTCCCTTGGCCGCGTGGACGGTCGAGAAGACAGGCGCGTTGCGGTTGTCGTCGTCATCGTCCTTGGTGCGGTCGGAATCGTCCAGCAGGGAGAATTTCTCGAGCCAGTCGCCGAGCGTCATGGGGTCGCTGCCGGGCGGTGCATTGTGCTCGAAATATGAAATGGAGTTGATGAATTCATAGACGTTTTCGCGACGGGATTCGGCTTCTTTGCTGTCGCGGTAGATCTTCAGGAAACCGTTCAGATAGCCGACGTCTTCGAGGTATGCCGTGACCTTTTCGGCGAGGCCGCCGGGCGTGGAGAAGACATCGCGCGCCTTTCGGATGGACTCAGCCAGGGCCGCCGCCGAGTTCGCGGCGTTCTTCGTGATGGACTCGGAGAATGCGGATTCGGAAAGGAGCTCCTGCATCGGGGACAAAGCCGCTTTCCGCAGGTCGCGCAGTCGCATGACGGCCTTGTCGCCGATCCCGCGCGGCGGCACGCCGATGACCCGCAGCAGGCTCTGATCGTCGCGTTTGTTCAGCACGAGTTTCAGGTACGCCACGGCATCCTTCACTTCCTTGCGCTGGAAAAACTCCTGACCGCCGATGATGCGCGGCCGGATGCCGTGCGCGCGGAAGGTCTGTTCCAGGACGCGCGACAGGTAGTTCGAACGGTAAAGCACGGCGAAATCGCGGTAGGAATAATCCGGGTTGGCGGAAATGATGTGTTCCATCATGTTCACCACGAAATCCGCCTCGGCGTCGCCGTCCTCCAGCTGCGCCAGCTTCAGTTCTTCGCCGTCACCTTTGGTGGACCACAGGCTTTTGTCGAACCGTGCGCCGTTGTGGGCGATCACGCTGTTCGCGGCGCGCAGGATATTGTTGGTGGAACGGTAATTCTGTTCGAGCTTGATCTCCCTCGCGCCGGGGAAGTAGGTAGGGAAGTTCAGGATGTTTCCGACGTCGGCGCCGCGCCAGGCGTAGATGCTCTGGTCGTCGTCGCCGACCACGCAGATATTCTGGCGGAACTGTGTGAGATACTGGAGCAGTTTGAGCTGGGCGGCGTTGGTGTCCTGATACTCGTCGACCAGCAGGTAGCGGTATTTGTCCTGATAGACCGCGAGGCGTTCCGGGTGTTCCTTGAATATCTTCAGGACCAGCAGGAGCAGATCGTCGAAATCCAGCGCGTTCTGAAGCTCCAGTATCTGCTGGTAGCGCTCGTAGATCGAGAGGAAGGCGTCGTTGCCCCCGGACGGCACGTCGGACGGGAATTGCATCTGGTTCTTGCAGCGGCCGATGAAGGCGGCGACTTCCTTGGCAGGTATCTCATCCTTGCCGAAGCCGAGCTCGGCGGACGCCTGCTTGATGATCCCGACCTGGTCGCTTTCGTCCAGAATGCTGTAGTTGGAGTTGTAGTTGCCCGCATAGCCCACGTCGCGCCGCAGGATGCGGGCGCAGAACGCATGGAACGTGCCGAGCGTGACCTTGTCGGCGGCAGCGCCGGGCACCATGGCGGCAACGCGTTCGCGCATCTCCGCCGCCGCCTTGTTCGTGAAGGTCATGCCCGCGATCTGTTCCGGCGGGATGCCCTGCTCGATCATGTAGGCGATGCGGGACGTGATGACACGCGTCTTGCCCGTACCCGCACCGGCAAGGACGAGCAGCGGCCCCTCGATTTGAAGGACCGCTTCCCGTTGTTCCGGATTCAGGCCGGACAGGCAGTCGCGCATGGCTGGCATCCGGGACCGCCTCGGTTTCAGGCGTCCTGGGCCGCCAGCTGGAACGTGAGGCCGTCCCAGACCGCGGAAGCCGCCGTAACGGCATTTTCGAATTCGGCGAAACGTCCGCCGCCGATCACGTAGGAGCAGATGGCGGGGGCGTCGGCGGCGTCGAACTTGTCGTCCACGTTATCGCCGCACGGATGGTCCAGCGTGTAGGTGGAGACGAAACGGAGCTCGCCGGGGACACAGGGGTATTCGCGGACTAGGATGGCGTCGCAGCGAACGATGCCGAGCACGAGCTTACCGGCCTTCGCGTCGACCGCGGCGGCCACGCGCGGAGTATTCAGCTGATCTTTTTCATAATCCATCGCAAGCAGGCAGGAGGCAAACGCATCGCGGAGCGGCACCCCCATGGCGATCTTCTCGATGATCGGGTCGGTCTGGGAACCGTTCGTGGCGAGCGCGACGGAACCGGAGAGGCGGATGCAGTTGTAGGCGATGTAGGGGTTCTTCGCCAGGTCGCTCTCGAAGCCCGCGCGCGGCAGAATGGCAATCTTGCCGGTGATGAGCTTGGCGCTGCGGTTCGGGAACGAACGGGAGGAGACGCGGTACGCGGCGCAGGGCTTGCCCTCGCGGGTCATGCCGGCGCAGACGATTCTGCCGAGATACATGGTCATGGTCCTTTCGGAAAAAGTATTGGGAAATGGTTGGTCGGAAGCGGGAAGCGAAAATGCTCAGGCACGCGGACGCAGCTGCGGGAAGAGCACGATGTCGCGGATGGACTCGGTACCGGTCAGGAGCATCACGAGACGATCCACGCCGATGCCCATGCCGCCTGCCGGAGGCATGCCGTATTCGAGCGCAGTAAGGAAGTCCTCGTCGACGGCCTGCGCGGGGTCCTTGCCGGACAGTGTGACCTGTTCCATGAAGCGCTTGCGCTGGTCGATGGGATCGTTGAGCTCGGAATAACCGGGGGAGATTTCCTGGCCGTTGATCTCAAGCTCGTACACGTCCACGCTTTCGGGATCGTCGGCGCACTTCTTGGCGAGCGGGACGAGTTCGGCGGGCAGACGCGTCACGAAGGTCGGCTGGATGAGCGTGTGCTCGATCAGCTTTTCGTAGATTTCATGCGTGATTTCGAGGTCGGTCCAGTCGGGCATCACCTGCGCGCCGAGTTCCTTCGCGAGCTTGTACTTCTCCTCGCGCGGGAGTTCGAACCAGTCCTGGCGGCCCGTGCGTTCACGGACGAGGTCGCGGTAAGGCGCGCGGCGCCACGGACGCTCCAGATTGATGACCTTGTCGCCGGGGAGCTTGATCTGAAGCGTGCCGAAGACTTTCTGGGCGATGCTGGTGACCATGCTCTCGATAAGCTCCATCATGGTCTCGCAGTTGCCGTAGGCCTGATAGATCTCGATCATGGTGAATTCCGGGTTGTGGCGGCGGTCGATGCCTTCGTTGCGGAAGTTGCGGTTCAGCTCGTACACCTTCTCGAAGCCGCCGACGAGCAGGCGCTTCAGGTAGAGTTCCGGCGCAATGCGCATGTACATATCGCAGTCCAGGGCGTTGTAGTGCGTCTTGAACGGCGTGGCGGCGGCGCCGCCAGGGATGTACTGAAGCATCGGGGTTTCGACCTCAAGGAACCCTCGGGACTCCAGGAAACTGCGGATCTCGCGGATGATCCGGATGCGCTTGAAGAAAAGCGAACGGCTCTCGTCATTCATGATGAGGTCCAGGTAACGCTGGCGGTAGCGCTGTTCCATATCGGTCAGGCCGTGGAATTTCTCCGGCAGCGGACGCAGAGACTTCGAAAGCATGGTGTAGGACTGCATCTTCAGTGTGATCTCGCCGGTCTTCGTGACGAACATGTGTCCGGTCGCGGCGATCAGGTCGCCCGGGTCGAGGCGCTTGAACCGCTTGTATTCCTCTTCGCCGAGCTGGTCGCGCTGGGCGTACAGCTGGAGACTGCCGTTCTGGTCCTTGATGTGCAGGAACGTCGCCTTGCCCATCACACGGAACGTCATGATGCGGCCCGCGACCGTAACGAGCTCGGTGTTCTCCACGTCCGGCACATATTTCGCGCGCGCCTCAGTGGTCGGGATGATGTTGTCGACGAAGACGCCGTAGGGGGCTATGCCCGCCGCGCGGAGTTCTTCGGCTTTCGCCTTGCGCTGGGTGAAAACATCGTCGAGCTGCTTCTGCTCGGCCTCTGCGGAAATGATTTCGTCGGACATGGTCGGTTCCTTCGTCTATATTAACAGGATGAAACAGTTTTTACGGAAAATATAATATACACCTTGAAGACCGTTTTTTCAAGGCGGAAGAACCGTTCGAGTCCACTTCCCGTCAGGCGTGATCGGTACAAAGACGGGAAGACTCTCAGCAACAGCTCCGGCTGTTTCCCCGGAAAAGAAAATTCCCGGCTACAGCGTTTGGCTGGATGCCGGGAGGTATCGAACGAAACAGACAGGAAACTCGGGTTCAGAACCACTCGATATCGTCGTTGTTCCGATTGCTGTTCCTGCTTGCGTTATTATTCCGATTATTGTTGTTATTGCTGTTCCTGCCGGCGCTATTGTTCCGGTTATTGTTGTTGTTCCGGTTGGCCTGCTGGTTGTTCCGGTTGTTGCTGTTATTGTTGTTCCGGTTGGCCTGCTGATTGTTCCGGTTATTGTTGTTATTGTTGTTGGTATTGTTATTATTGTTGTTGTTCCGGTTGTTATTGTTCCGGTTGTTGGTATTGTTGTTCTGCTGGCGGGCGAAATTGCCGGCTTCAGACGGAGAAAGCAGGGTGAGCTCGATGCGTTCGGAGCCCTTGGTGAGCACAGCGGAGGTACGGGTGACTTCAGCGAGCTTGTAGCCGTTCACGGTCGTGTCGCCGACTTTCAGGAACTGGCGGAACACGTTGTTGGCGGAAACGGTGGCATTTCCTGCCACGAAAGTTTTCTTTTCGGCATCGGCCACTTCTTCGTCGGCGGCGGCGTCCGCAGCTTCGGCCGCGGATTTGGCGTCGGTCGTCCCGGCTGCGGCATTTTTCTTCTTCGGGTCCGTCACGCGTGTCGCGGACGACGAATACTGCTCATATTCCTTCTGCTGGAGCGCCTTCAGCTGCTGCTGGGAATTGCCCTGAAGCCGCTGCAGGATGATCGCGCCGAGGGAATCGCCGATGATGTAGGTGCCGACCAGCCGCATATCGGCGCGGATCTGCTGCTGGTTATTGCGGTTGGTCCGGTTCGCCGGAGCGTCGGGCACGCGCTCCGTGTTGAAAATATTGCGGGAAAGCAGAGCAGTGATCTTCTGTTCCGTCTGTTCCGGGGACTCCAGCACAGATATCTGCGTGGGCGAAACCTTGCCCGCCGTTTTCTTCTTGTCCACTTTGTCGTGCGAGACAGTCTGCAGCTTCGAGGCGGAATCGTCCGAATCATGGGTATAGGTCCAGACGAGGTAGCCGAGAGCAACGGCAAGCAGGACGTTAAGAGAGATCAGCAGATATTTCATAGCGGAGGACTCCTTGTGGACGGTTTGAACGAATCATTCAACAATATATCATGCCGACGTAAAAAATCAAACCTGATTTGGCTTTTAAACGATTTTTCTCTAAATTTTGAGGATGGTTTCCGCAATGGCGTCAAAAGACGGAAAACCCGGCCGTCCAAGGGGTTTCTCGGAACGGCCGGGTTATTTGGATCAGGTTCGTACGGAAGAACGGAGGGTTCAGTACACGAACAGCATCTCGCGATACTTCGGCAGCGGCCAGCATTCGTCCGAAACGTTCTTTTCGATGGAATCGACGACCACGCGCAGATCGGCCATGGCGGCAAGGATCTCCTCATGGAGACCGCCGAGCGCCTTGCGGAGCGCATCGGACTTCGCCTTGAGCTCGTCGAGCTTGGCGCCGAGTTCGGCGGCGGATTCGCTCAGGGCCTTCACGCCTGCCTTCACGCCTGCGGACTTGGCGGTCGCGGCAGCGGCGGCGAGCTTGGCATATTCCTGCGCGACGGCGGGATAGATCATGCTGGTGGCCATCTCAAGCGCGACTTCGCCTTCGATATGGATTCTGCGGTGATAATCCTCAAGGAAGACTTCGTAGCGGGATTCGAGCTCGCGCTTCGTGTAGACGTGGTACTTTTCGAACATCTTCACATTGGCGGGCGCGGTCAGGCAGCGCAGTGCTTCCATGGTGGTCTTGGCATTCGGGAGTCCGCGCTTCGCGGCTTCCTTCAGCCAGTTGTCGGCATAGCCGTCGCCGTTGAAGATGATGCGCTTGTGCGTACGGATGATCTTGCAGAGTTCCTTCTGGAGTCCGTCGTGGAAATCCTTCTTGGAGAGCTTCTCCAGGACAGAGGCGATACGGTCGAAGGCTTCGGTCACGATCACGTTCAGCACGGTGTTCGGGCCGGCGCAGGACTGGCTGGAGCCGGGGGCGCGGAACTCGAACTTGTTTCCGGTAAATGCGAACGGGCTGGTGCGGTTGCGGTCCGTGGCGTCCTTCGGGAGCGGCGGGAGCGTATCGGCGCCGATGCGCATGGCGCCCGCGCTGCGGCTGGACTTGACCTCGTTGTGCTCGATCTGGTCGATCACATCAGCGAGCTGGTCGCCGAGGTACATGGAGATAACGGCCGGCGGGGCTTCGTTCGCGCCGAGGCGGTGGTCGTTGCCGGCTCCGGTCACGGAGGCGCGGAGCAGATCGGCATGCTTGTCGATGGCCTCGATGATGGCGCAGAGCACGGTCAGGAAGATTGCGTTCTGGCGCGGATCACTGCCGGGGTTGAGCAGGTTGGTCTTGCCGTAGGAGACGGCCCAGTTGTTGTGCTTGCCGGACCCGTTGATGCCCGCAAACGGCTTTTCATGGAGCAGGCAGACGAAGCCGAAGCGGTCGGCGACCTGGCGAAGCACTTCCATGATAAGCATGTTGTGGTCGCTGGCGAGGTTGACGCCCTCGAACATCGGGGCGAGCTCGAACTGAGCAGGCGCGACTTCGTTATGGCGGGTCTTCGCGGGAATGCCGAGCTTCCAGAGTTCGTTTTCAACTTCGGTCATGAAGTTCAGCACGCGCATCTTGATGGAGCCGAAATAGTGGTCCTCAAGCTGCTGGTGTTTCGCCGGAGGCGCACCGAAGACGGTGCGGCCGGTCTGCACCAGGTCGGGACGCATCAGATAGAAATGCTTGTCGATCAGGAAGTACTCCTGCTCGGCGCCGAGCGTGATCTCGACCTTTTCCTCGGGCAGGTTGAAGCACTTCATGAGGCGCTTCGTGGCGGTGGAAAGAGCCTGCATGGAACGCAGGAGCGGGGTCTTCTTGTCGAGTGCTTCACCCGTATAGGCGCAGAATGCGGTCGGAATGCAAAGCGTGGCACCGTTGCCATGGCGCTTGATGAATGCCGGGCTGGTCGGATCCCATGCCGTGTAGCCGCGCGCTTCGAACGTCGAACGGATGCCGCCCGAGGGGAAGCTGGAGGCGTCGGGTTCGCCGACGATGAGGTTCTTGCCGGAGAAGGACTGGATGGGTTTCCCGTCCTTGATTTCGAGGAACGCGTCGTGCTTTTCCGCGGTCGAACCGGTCAGCGGCTGGAACCAGTGCGTGTAGTGCGTGGCGCCACGCTCGAGCGCCCACTTCTTCATAGCGTGGGCCACATCGGCTGCGATGTCCACGTCAAGCGGCGCGCCGGTCTCGATGGTGGCGAGAAGCTTGCTGCAGGTATCCTTCGGCAGATACTCGCGCATGGAGGTTGCGTCGAAGACGTCCTCGGCATAGTTGTGATCGGGTTCGATGGGGGCCGCGGGGGCGGGCTCGGTTCCGGCGAGTTCGGCGACCGCGTTGATGGCATTGATCCTGTTCAGATTGCTCATACTGTCCAACTCCTTGGGTTGTTGAGGTTGTTTGCCGTTGTTCGAGCATATCCCGTGCCAACTTTGTTTCAGGAGAACGGCATTATTTCGTTTTACAAAAAATGTTAATCACCCTTTTCGGCTTCACATTTTTTGTAAAGCAAATCATGCGTCCCTCTGACGGAACAGGATTTCCTTGAGGCAAAAACCCGGACATATCACATATAATATATCTCTCTTTTACAGGATTTCCAGTCCGGCGATCATCGTTTTTCCCTTTCTTTCCACTTATTTCATAATTCGGAACCTTTTTTCTTGTTTTCCGGAACAAACTGGCATGGCTTATGCTTCTGACAAATCGTCTGTTTTCCGATTCGCTGTCCTGCGCGCTCGCTGTGGAACGAGGCATATGCCCGCACACCCGGACAAGCAGTCCGCATCAGGAGGCACGCCTTCCGGCTGCGGCGGAAACAGTTCCGGCGGTTCCGCTCTTTTCCGTGTTTTTGGGCGGGACCGTCTTTTTTTTCTGTTTGTAACGCGTTTCTTAACGCTCCGGCGCTGGATTATCATGGATATCAACGGATTATTTCAGACATGCGGTTGCATTTTTCATCCTGAAATGGTACGTTAAGCCTCGGAAATACTCGTAACGGTTCAGCCCGTCAACCGGATTCCCCGCACATCGAAAGGAGCATATCCCACCATGATGATCCGCAAAAACACCGGAAACCAAGCGTGCCGCCCCGGCTTTGCTCAAAAAATCTCCCGGCTCCGCGCCGCCGTGATCCTGGCCGCCTCGCTCTCTGCCGGAACCTTATTCGCCGACGACGCGTTCCAGTACAAGCTCTCCGACGCCGGGCTTCGGATCCGGACCGGCAGCATCACGAAAAACATCGAAGTCTACGGCGACAAGGGCCGCTCGCTTCGCGTGACAACGAATCTGAACGGCGTTTCCCACGCGGAACACCCGAGCATCTCCGTGATCGCGAAGCCCGTCAAGGCCGACTTCACGCTCGAACAGGACGCGGACGATTTCGTCACGTTCGCCTCGCCGTCCATCACGGTCAAGGTCGAGAAGAGCACCGGCGCCCTTTCGTTCACGCGGCCGGACGGCAAGGTCATCCTCGCCGAAAAGTCCGGCGTCCGTCCCGAGATCAAGGAGGTCACGATTTCCGACGCCCCGACCTACGAAGTCAAGCAGACATTCACGCTTCAGCCGAATGAGGCGGTTTACGGCCTCGGCCAGGCCATCCGTCCCTACCTGAACTACAGAGGCAGGGAAATCCTCATCGTCCAGGCGAACATTCCCGCCTACACGAACGTCCTGACCTCGTCCAACAATTACGGCATCCTGTGGGACATCTGCTCGCAGTCCATCTTCAAGGACGATGCGAACGGCATGTCCCTCTGGGCGGAAAGCGCGCCCGCGGGCGTCGACTATTATCTCATGACCGGCGACAACCTCGACGGCGTCATCGCGGAATACCGCATGCTCACCGGCGACGCCCCGATGTTCCCGCGTCAGGCGTACGGCTTCTTCATGAGCAAGGAACGCTACGGCAGCCAGAAGGAGCTGATCGGCATGGTCGAGACCTTCCGCAAAAACCATTACCCGCTCGATTTCATCGTGCAGGACTGGCAGTACTGGACCGACCGGGACGGCAACTGGACCAGCATGACCTGGGACCCCGTCCGCTACCCGGACCCGAGGGACATGTGCGACACCATCCATAACGACCTTCACGCAAAGATCCTGATCTCCATCTGGCCGACCGTCGGCGATGACTGCGACCTGGCGCGCGAACTCGACGCGAAGAATCTCCGCTTCAAACCGCCGCACTGGATCAAGCAGGGCCGCGTCTACGACGCGTACAGTCAGGAAGGCCGAGACATCTACTTCAAGCATCTCAAGAAGGGACTGCTCGACGTCGGAGTCGACGCCACCTGGATGGACGGCACCGAGGTCGAAACGCGTTCCGCATGCCATGACCAGCGCGCCATGATCCGCGACATCAAGGAAAACGGCATCAACGCGATGGGCGACTTCACGCGTTACCTGAATTCCTACACACTCATGACCACCATGGGCTGCTACGAAGGCCAGCGGGCCACCTCGAACAAGCGCGTCTTCACCCTCACTCGGTCCGCCTGGGCCGGCCAGCAGCGCTACGCCGCCCTCCCCTGGTCCGGCGACACCACCGCCAGCTGGGCCCGCCTGAAGGAGGACATCGTCGGCGGACTCTCCGCCTCCCTCTCAGGGCTGCCCTACTGGACGCAGGACACCGGCGGGTTCTTCTCCGGGGGTTTCCGGGGGATCGACAACCCCGAATACCAGGAGCTGCTCGCCCGCTGGAACCAGTTCGCAATCTTCAACCCCGTTTACCGCTGGCACGGCACCGGGTTCAGCAAGGAACCCTGGCGATTCAAGGACATCGCGCCCGAAATGTACGGATCCTACCTCTCCGCCGCTCAGCTCCGTTACCGCCTGATGCCATACATCTACAGCCTAGCGTGGATGACCACGAAGGACCACTACACCATGACCCGCCCGCTCGTCATGGACTTCCCGGATTCCCCCGGCGCGACCACGAACGAGTCCCAGTTCATGTTCGGCCCCGCCCTGCTCGTCCAGCCTGTGACCCGCTCACTGATCCAGGTCTCGCGTCCGAGGCCCCCGGTCATCGACGCCTCGGCGCTCACCACGCCCGACGGCGAACCCGGCGTGAAGATCGAATACTTCGCCGACGAACGCCTCCGCCGCCAGGTCAGCACAGCAGTTGAAAAGGTCGTCGACCTCACCTGGCCAGGTCCGCCCCTCGTAAACTGGCCGGAAGGACTCCGCAACGGCGACCATTTCTCCGCGCGCCTGACCGGATTCATCACCGCACCCGAGGACGGCATGTACGAGATCGGCGTCTCCGGCGACGACGGATTCCGGCTCTGGCTCGACGGCAAGCTGGTCGTCGAGGACTGGAATTCGGCGGACGCCCGCTACAAATCCACCGACATCGAGCTGAAAAAAGGCCAGAAGGTCGCTTTCCGCATCGACTACTACCAGAACCTCTACACCCGCGAACTCAAGCTCTGCTGGAGGACACCGGAAGAACTGAAGAAATACTCCGCCGATCACAACGACTCCGCGGTCAACGTTCTCCTCCCCGTCCGCGCCAAGTGGTACGACTTCTTCACCAACGAACTCTTCGACGGCGGCGCCACGCTCAGCCGCGAATACCCTGTGGACCGCTTCCCGCTCTTCGTCCGCGCCGGCAGCATCATCCCGTTCAACGGCGAGGATACCGAGTACGCCACGCAGAAGACCGCCGCTCCGCTCGAAATCCGCGTCTACCCCGGCGCGAACGCCTCCTTCACCATGCACGAGGACGACAACGAGACCTACGACTACGAAAAAGGCGCATACAACGACATCCCCTTCTCCTGGGACGAAGCCACCTCCACCCTCACTGTCGAACGCCGCAGGAATTCCTATCCCACCGGCGAACGCACGCGCACCTTCCGCGCGACGATCGTGCGCGACGGAAAGATATCCGAAGGAACGATCATCAACTACAGCGGGAGCCCTGTGTCCGTGAAACTGTAACCGAAATCATCCGCCCACGTGTGAAGCCGTGCGCCCGGAAGCCCCGCACATCGACTGTGGAGGACTTATCCTCCCCCGGACGGCTTTATGTAACGCTGTGCAGTTTCCCTTCAAACGGAGTTTGAACAAATAGTATATATTTTTGAACAGATTAAACATACCAATCTTATACCCCGGAGATATATTATTTCAAAACATTTAGTTTCGGTTTTTCACAATTCGATACTCTAACAAATACCTTAACAAAGAAAGGACAGTTTTTTATGAAACACTCCTTCGCCATTCTGGCTCTCGCAGCCGTCTGCTGCTGCTCCGCGGCGTATGTCACGGCAGCCGACAACGAAAAGCAGGCGCCCCTCAATCCCATCATCTGGGCGGACGTCCCCGACGTCTCCGTCCTCCGCGTGGGCGACACTTACTACATGACCAGCACCACCATGCACATGAACCCGGGCGTGCCTGTGATGATGTCCAAGGACCTGGTGAACTGGGAAATTGTCAGCTACTGCTACGACGACCTGCTGGACGACGACCTGCCCCAGGACGTGAAGAACCGTCTCACGCTCTCCAACGGCCGGGACGAATACGGCAACGGCACCTGGGCCAGCTGCATCCGCTACAAAGACGGCACGTTCTACGTCTCCTCGTTCTCCCAGCCCACGAACAAGACCTACATCTGGACCAGCAAGGATCCGACCAAGGGCGACTGGAAGCGCATCTCCACGCTCCAGCGGTTCCACGACCACTCCCTTGTACTTGACAAGGACGGCCGCAACTACATCATCTGGGACGGCGGCGACCGCAAGATCGTCGAGCTGACTTCCGACCTCTCCGCAATCAAGAAAGGCGGCCTCGGCGCCGACGAAAACGGACGCGTCCTGAACAAAGTCCTCGTCTCCCGTGCCGACACCAACCGCGACGCGGGAAACACCGGCAGCCTGCTCGAAGGCTCCCAGATGCACATCATCAACGGCAAGTACTACCTGATCAACATCGGCTGGCCGAATGTCCGCAGCGTCTTCTGCGCCCGCGCCGACAAGATCGAGGGCCCCTATGAATCCAAGATGATCTTCAACTGCGAAGGCATCGCCCAGGGCGGTCTCGTCGACACCCCGGACGGAAAGTGGTACGCCATGCTCTTCGGCGACCGCGGCGGCGTCGGACGCATCCCGTTCCTCGTCCCCGTGACCTGGAAAGACGGCTGGCCGATGATCGGCACCGACGGCGACGGCAAGACCCTGCCCCCGCTCCCGATCAACGTGAAGCACCCGGCCATCCCGAAGGTCGTCGCCTCCGATGAGTTCGAGCGCAAGGCCGGCGACCGTGACCTCCCGCTCGTCTGGCAGTGGAACCACATCCCGGACAATTCCCTCTGGAACCTCACGGAGCGCCCCGGCTGGATCCGCTTCAAGACCGGATCCGTGGTCAACTCCCTTGAAAAGGCCAGAAACACCCTCACCCAGCGCACGTTCGGCCCGACCTCCACGGCCGAGATCAAGATCGACACCAAGAACATGAAGGACGGCGACTATGCCGGACTTTCCTCCTTCCAGGCCCAGTGGGGCTTCGTCGGCGTCAAGATGGCCGACGGCAAAAAGACCATCGTGATGTGCACCCCCGGCGGCGGTGGACAGGGCGGTCGCGGCGGTCGTCCCGGCGGCGGATTTGGCGGCGGTCAAGGCGGACAGCGTCCGCAGGGCGGTTTCGGCGGCGGCCAGGGCGGACAGCGTCCGCAGGGCGGCCCCGGCGGTCAGGGCGGACAGCGTCCGCAGGGCGGTCAGCGTCCTGCCAATGCGGCATTGGCTCCTGCTCCCGCTCCGGCCATGGGCGGCTTCGGCGGCGGTTTCGGCGGCGGCGCTCCCGCCGGTGCTCCCGGCATGGGCGGTTTTGGCGGCGGCTTCGGCGGTGGTCAGGGCGGCGCCCCGGCCATGGGCGGCTTCGGCGGCGGCTTCGGCGGTGGCCAGCCCCCGCAGGGACAGCAGCCTCAGCAACCGCAGTCTGCCATGACCGAAGTTGCGTCCGTCCCGCTTGACGGCGACATCGCCTATCTCCGTGTTGAGGTCGACGTGGCACCGGTCAACGCACCTGCGGAAGACGAATACAAACTCAACGCCCAGAGAAAAGACACGTCCTACTTCTACTACAGCACGGACGGCAAGACCTGGACGCGCATCGGCAACTCCATCCGCATGCCCTACTCCATGCCCCACTTCATGGGCTACCGTTTCGGCATCTTCGACTTCGCCACGAAGGAAGCCGGCGGCTATGTCGACGTCGACTACTTCCGCCTCGGCACCGAACTCTCCCCCGAGAGCAAGTGATCTGAAGCTGAACGATTACCTCTTGTGATTTGGGCCGGGCTCCGTTTTCCGCGGGGCCCGGTCTTTTTCATACCGAAAATGTTCTTTTTGGAAAAGAATAATGAATTGGGATGATGAGAAAAAAGCCCGAGAATCAATGTTCCTTAGGGAGGCAAAATGGACACCCCCAGCATGAAAGGAAAAACCTTATATTGAATTTCCCGTCTGATAGATTTCTCCTCGTCTGTTTGGCTATTCTCTGGGTCGCATTGACAATCGAATGTAGGATTACTTTTTTGAGGCTAAAACACCCAAAAAGGCATAACATTTGTTAGGCAAATTAATAACTTTTTATTTTTTGCGCATTGACATTCTAATAAAAGAGAGTTATATTAACGACAAATGCTCATCCACCCTTAACGCCATAAACATATCAGGAGGCATTTATGAGCAAAGCACGAGTCAAACTGTTAAACCGAATTGCAACATACGATGTTGACATCGAACTTATGGATGTTTTGAACATATACACAAAACAACCACAAAACAAATCAAATCTGTTTAAATGTGCCATGTCGGCACAGCATCCTAAACTTTCCTCAATAAAAAAACCTTCTTTCGAATATCCCCGGATAAAGAATCATTTAAAATCAACATTGTACGATTCAATCATGGTATGGTATTATGAGGAAGCTATGCTGTATTTACAGGAAGCGCTTTCATTCGCAATTAAAAATGGACTTGATTTTAATCGAATTATGGGAACAGATTATCAGGAGTATTCAAGTAAAGACATTATTGCCGCAGGCAACTGGAATAACATTGTAAAAAAGATTTCCCACGATATTTTTCGAAAACTAGAACGGAAGCGCAATACCCTTCTGATACTAAAAGAATTAAATACAAAACTTGGGTTGAGCGTTTCCAAGAAAACAATCGATAATGTCATGCCCTATTTAGAAATGAGGCATCTTATTGTGCATAACGATGGAAAGGCTGATTCTGTTTTTTGCAGAAGGTTTCCTTCTTTTTCCTTTGTACAAGGCAAAAAAATGAGTATTAATTTCCAGATGGTTACAAATGCAAAAAAAGCAATTATAGCTTTTGTTGACGAATTTGATTCAAAAGCTGTAAAAGCAAGAATCTTCTTGCCTGGGCAATAAAAAAACAAGGGTAACGAGGATGAAAAGGAGAGGGAATTATTGAGCGCATCTTCTACGCCTCATTGGGCGCAAAGGTACGTTTCATTATTGTTTCCGCTTGATTTTTCCGCATTTACATGCTATTGTATGAAACCGGACCGAGATTCAAAATTCATCCCGGTCATGCCCCCCCCAAGCATGAAAGAACGATTCTCATGCCGAAGAAAAAACACAGCAGCTTGCGTCTTTTCCTCGTCGTCTGCCTGGCGGTCCTCTGTGCCGTCTGGACGACCGGATGCTACGGCATCAACGGCATCGTCGTGGATGAAACAGGCGCTCCCATGAAAGACGTCAGACTTCGAGTCTCGTACAATTACCCGCCCTCGCTGCTCTTCGACAAGAACTGGGAAGGTCTCAGCGAAGACAAGCGGCTGACGGTCGACGGGGAGTTCAGCGTCAGGAAGATACACTGGCATTGGCTCCGGAAAGGGGACGCAACCCGCCTGAGTTTTTATAAGGAAGGCTATTACGAGGTGAACCACAATCGCTATACGGATTTCAAGACGGAGGAGGACAGGCAAAACACGCCGGGCTGGCGCAATATGCGGGTTGTGATGCGGCAGATCCACCCGCCCGCGCATCCGCCGATCCGGCTGCGGACTCTGCAGCACTTTTATGAAGCAGCCCGTCTGCATTACGATATGGAGAGGAAAGATCGTCAAGTCCTGGTATTCCGCGATTCCGATCCCGTCATGTGGGAATATACCTTCGTCCCCTTCGGTCAGAAGCCGAAAGAGCCCCAATATCTGGAGCTGGATTTCCTGCGGGACGAAAACGGCGAAATCGTCACGAAGGAGTTCCCCGGCGCCGTCGATTCCAGGGGGGAAACAGTGAAATACCCTGCGGTCTACCTCATCCGGCTCCACTCCGACGACCCGGACGACGGCTTCATCCTGTTCGAAGAGGGGAAATCCCTGGCGGAACAGAACCGTTTCGACGGAAAAATTCGGAAGTGGAATGACTACTCCGGGGAGATGCGCGAGGTCCACGCACTGCATACGCAGATCATAAGGGATTGCAACGCCGCACAAGGACGTATGCAGGACCATTTCATGGAGCTGGCTCCGGAGGACGGCTACACGCGCCGGGAGATCGCGATTCCCATCGAGGAGATCGTCCGCATCTGGGACTACGGCGAAAAGATCAAAACGACATGGTATTCGCCTTACCGGTTTGCGTTCCTGCGGGTCGGTGGACGATATGCCAAGATCCTTTTCATGTTTGGCGGCACGATAGACGGCCGGGCAAAGGAAGTCGACTCCGGCGAACTCGGCGACGATTTCCGGGCGTTTATTTACTATAACGTGTACCTGAACCCCGAGAAAGGCGACCGGGAGCTGAAGGAATTCTATTGAGCAAGGGATCCCTCATCGCTTGACGTACGCGGTCTGTTTGCCAAATACAGTACGGTTCTGCACATTTTTCAAGCTAAAATATACAGAAAGATAAAAACATTGTGCAGAAACGGGAAGAAACGACCTCATTTCGGCAAAAGCGCGTGCGCGCGTTTGATTGTTGCGGATTCAGGATGTATATTATTCCCGGATTCAAACGCACAGACACACGGTTATCCTCAGGAGGTTCGACATGCAGGAAACCCTCAGAAAACGCATCGAAGCGGCAGGACAGGCGCATCTGCTCGCGCACTACGACGCCGCGGACGCCGCAGCACAGGCCAAGCTTGAAGCCCAGTTCTCCGCGATCGACTGGGAAGCGCTTCCCGGCCTGATCGCCGGATACGTCCTCAAACGCCCGGAGACGGCCATTCCCGCCGACCTCGCGCCCGCCCCGTTCTTCCCCTACCCCGCGAAGACGCCCGAACAGGAAAAGCTTTACGCGGAAGCCATCGCGAAGGGCGTGGAAGTCCTCCGCGCGGGCAAAGTCGCCGCGCTCACGGTCGCGGGCGGACAGGGCACGCGCCTCGGATTCGACGGCCCGAAGGGGACCTACCCGATCACGCCCGTCCTGCACAAAACGCTTTTCCAGTATTTCGCCGAATCCATCGGCCGCCTCTCCGAAAAATACGGCGCGCCGCTGACCTGGTACATCATGTGCAGCGAGCTCAACGCCGCCCCGACGAAGGAATTCTTCGAAAAAAACAAATTCTTCGGGCTCGCCGACGGCCAGGTCCGGTTCTTCGTGCAGGGCACGATGCCCGCCATCGGGCTCGACGGCAAACTCATCATCGGCGCGAAGGACTCCCTCGCGCTCTCCCCGAACGGGCACGGCGGCACGCTGCTCGCGCTCCGGGCGTCCGGCCGCCTCGACCGCATGGCGACGGACGGCGTGGAGTACCTCTCGTATTTCCAGGTGGACAATCCGCTCGTCCCGATCGCCGACCCGCTGTTTATCGGCCTGCACATCCTGGAAGGCTCACAGATCAGCAGCCGCATGCTCCCGAAGACCTGCCCGACCGAAAAGCTCGGCAATTTCTGCCTCTCCGGCGGTCACCTGCACGTGATCGAATACAGCGACATGCCGCTGGAACTCGCCGAACGCCTCAACCCGGACGGCACGCTGGCGTTTCTCTCCGGCAGCCCCGCCATCCACATCATCAGCCGTTCGTTCATCGAATCGCTCACGCAGGACGGCACGCTGAAGCTGCCGTGGCACCGCGCGGACAAAAAGGTCCCGTACCTCGCCGCCGACGGCACGACCGTGAAGCCGGACGCCGTGAACGCGGTCAAGCTCGAGTCGTTCATTTTTGACTCCCTGCCGATGGCGGACCGCGCCATCGTTGTGGAGGGCTGCCGCAAGGAGATGTTCGGCCCGACCAAGAACGCCACGGGCGTCGACTCCGCTGAATCCTGCCGCGCCGCGCTCGTGGAACGCGACGCACGCCGCCTTGCGCTCGCCGGGATCCAAGTCCCGCGCAACCCGGACGGCACGCCCGCCGCCCTTGTTGAGATCTCGCCCCGCCGCGTCGTGGACGACGCCGACGCGGTGGAATATTTCAAAACCAATCCCGTCGCGGAACCCGTTCTGCCCGGGCAAACAAGGGCTTTCGGACAATGATACGGATCATCACGCTCAGCGAAGACGACATCCTGTTCGACGCCAAGGCCGCGGGCGAGGCGCTGGACAAGGCGGTCCGCCGCTATTACCCGCTCCGGTTCACCGGCGTGTGCCCCATCAGACGCGAGATTATGTTCGTGTTCAACGAATGCCCCGCGGGAGAGGACGATGGGGACGCGCGCTTCGTCTTCTCCAAACTGCCGTCCCGCGATTTCCAGGAAGTCTCGGCGGTCATCCTGAACCGGTTCTCCGGCGGGTTCGACACGCTCGGCACGTTCAGCATCGGCGAGGACCTCTGGGGGCTCTTCAAACGCGTTTCTCCCGATGCCTGACCGAAAAGACACGCCTCCCGACCGCTTGTCCGCCCGGAAACGATCCTGGCGGAAACGCCTCGGCAACGCGGGAGAACGCGACGCCGCCCGGATGCTTGCGCAAAAAGGATACACCGTTCTGCTGCGCGACTGCCGCACGCCCTACGGCGAACTCGACCTGATCTGTCTCGACGGTGCGGCGTTCGTGTTCGTGGAGGTGAAGACGCGCTACTGCCATTTCCGCCAGTTCGGGAAGCGGCCCGAACCGTGGCGCGAACTCTCCGACGCGCAGAAACGCCGCAATTTCCGCGCCGCGATCTCGTTCCTGCACGACCTCGGCGACGCCGCCGCGAACCGCCGTTACCGCTTCGACCTCGTCGAAGTCCTCCGCGGCCCGTTCGGCCCGCTCGCCATCCGCCATCATGTCAACTTTATGGGCCGCCCGGCTTACTCGAAACAGGGCATCCCCGGGCGGGTCTTCAGCCGCAGGACCAACGCCGCCACGCAGTCCATATTCTTCCCGGTCGAATGAATCCGCCGCCGCTTCCGGTACACTCCCGCGATCCGCATTCCGGCCGCATTCTCCTTTCCATCGGCGATCTTCCGGGCGCGTTCCGGCGTCTTCTTTGCGGAAAAAGGCATAAAAGTTTCCGGGTCTTCCGTTTGAAAAAAACAAAAAGCATGGTACAGTAAATAAAGACACGCGACGCACACGGATCACCAGTGGCGCCGCAGACTTGTTTTTTTTCAGGAGTTATTTTCATGGCCTCGGAACGTCTCGCATTCATCATCGGCGCTTCGCGCGGCATCGGCTATGCCACAGCGCTTCGCCTGGCCCAGGACGGCTTTGACGTCGCAGCCTCGTGCCGCGGCGACACGGCGCGTCTGGACGGACTGCGTTCCCAGATCGAAGCCCTGGGACGTTCCTTCCTGCCCGTTTCTCTTGACGTGACCGACCGCGCGAACACACTGAGCACCGTCACGGGGCTCTTTGCCGACAGGCCGCCCTTTGCGGTCGTCTACAACGCCGGCATCTCCAGGGACGACCTTTTCGCATGGATGTCGGCGCGGGAATGGGACGACGTGGTGCGGACCGGACTCGACGGCTTCTACAACTGCGTCCAGCCGCTGATCCAGCCCATGATCTCAGCGAAGCGGGGCCGCATCATCGCCATCAGCAGCGCGTCAGGCCAGGTCGGCCGTCCCGGCCAGGTCAACTATTCCGCGGCGAAGGCCGGGCTCATCGGTGCCGTGAAGGCGCTTGCCGGAGAACTCGGACGCCGCAACATCCAGGTGAACGCGGTCGCGCCCGGCATCATCGACACGGAAATGACGCGTGACCTGGACATGACGAAGCTCCTGCCCCTCATTCCCCTCGGGCGGAAAGGCACGCCGGAGGAAGTGGCGTCCGTCGTTTCCTTCCTTGCCGGCCCGAATTCCGACTACATCACCGGGCAGGTGATCGGCGTCAACGGAGGACTCGTATGCTGAAACAGATGTCTGACAGGAGATTCGCGATATGAACGGACTGAGACGAGTCGTCATAACGGGCTGCGGCGTCTACAGCGCGCTCGGCTCTACGCCCGGCGAGCTCTTCGACAACCTCGCCGCGGGAAAAAGCGCGGTCGTCCGCGCCGGCGAAGAAGAGCATTTCCTGCCCACCGCTCCCGCACCCCGCGAGCCGGAGCGTTTCCGCTCCCTGCCCCGCACGCTCCGCCGCGCCATGGCTCCGTCGGCATGTTTCACTGCCATGGCCGGACTCGCCGCGATGCAGGATTCCGGCCTCACGCAGGACGACCTGACCGCGCTGAACGCCGGATGCGCCGTCGGTTCGACCATGGGGTCCGTCAGCGCCCTCCGCGAAGGGTATTCCCTGGTCATTTCCGGGCAGAGCGACCGGCTCTCCCCGATGCACTTCTTCAAAAGCGCGTCCCACACCACGGCGTTCAACCTCGCCCGCACGCTCGGGCTCAACGGCGCCATCTATTCGCCGTGTTCCGCCTGCGCCTCAGGGCTTCAGGCCATGGGGCTCGGCGCAGTCCTGATCGCCGCCGGGCAGACCGACGTCATGTTCTGCGGCGGCGCGGACGAGACGGGTTCCGAAGTTTCCGGCTCATTCGCCCTGATGTACGCCCATGCTCCGGCGGACGGCGACCTGACGGAGAGCTCCCAGCCGTTCTCGGCGCACCGCAAAGGGCTCGTCTGCGGCGAAGGCGCCGCCGTCTTCTGCCTGGAGGAACGCGAACGCGCGGTCCGGCGCGGCGCGAAGATCTACGGCGAGATCATCGGCTACGCATCGAACAGCGGCGGCAGCGGACTCAGCCAGTCCGACGCGCCCGCCATCGCCCGCTGCATGTCGGACGCCTGCGCATCCGCCGGGATTGATCCCGCCGACATCGACTACATCAGCGCGCATGCCACCTCCACGCTCCAGGGCGACGCCGCGGAAGCCGCCGCGATCCGCGAAGTCTTCGGCGACCATGTCCCCATCTCCAGCCTCAAGGGCCACCTCGGGCACACACTCGGGGCGTCCGGTCCGCTGGAAGCCGCCGCCGTTTTCGAGATGGCACGGCACAGTCTGCTGATCCCGACCCGCAATCTCGTCGACATCGACCCCGCCTGCGCCGGGATCGACCATCTGACGGCCCCCCGCGAAAAAACGATTCGCACCTTCTTCAAAAACTCCTTTGCATTCGGGGGCGTCAACGCGTCCCTGATTTGCAGAATCAACGCATAACAATCTTTCCGGAGAATCCCAATATGAACCTGACACGTGAAGAAATCATCGAGGCGGTAAACAGCGCGCTCGTCAATGAGATGGAACTGGACCCCGCCAGCCTCGCCCCCGACAAAACCTTTTTCGACGACCTCGGCCTCGACAGCCTCGACATGGTCGACCTCATGATCGGACTCCAGCGCAAGTTCGGCGTCTCGCTCCGCGACAACGAGGAGATCAAGACCGTTCGTACGCTCGGTGACGTCTACGACTTCTTCGAGAAGAACCAGGCGATGCTCACAGCCCAGGCCGAGGCCGCGAAACGGGCAAAGGAGCAGGCGCAGGAGCCGCCTGCCACTCCCGGGAACTGAACTGACCGAACCCGAATCGAATCTGAACCGAAACTGAACAAAACCTGAACCGCCAGCCGGAGCCCAAGGTGTTTTCACTGATCGTCTATACGCACATGGTCGTCTGCATTCTCCTGTACTGCATTCTGGCCTCGCCGTTCTTCCTGATCGCGGGGATCTTCTGTCTCCTCACGGGAAGGCCGTTCAGCGTGGCGGTCCTGAAATTCATCCGCACGTTCGGCTGCTTCATGATCCGCACGTGGTACAGCGTCTACGTCCCGGTCCGCCTCGACGATTTCTCGGGCGGCGCTGACCACGGCATCTTCGTGGTGAACCACCGGTCTTCCTCCGACCCGTTTCTCGTCGCGATCATCCCCGCCGCAGGGGCCGCCATGGCCGCCGCGAAGGGATGGGCGCTCCACATGCCTTTCTTCGGCATCTTCGCCAGGATGGGCGGGTTCATCGACGTGAACAACCTGACCTACGAGCAGATCGTGGAGCAGACCCGCCGCGCACTGAGCAATTCCGGCACGATCTACGTCTTCCCCGAAGGCACCAGGTCCGGGTCCCGCACCATGGCACCCTTCCACAGCGCGTTCTTCCGCGCCGCGAAGGAACTCGGCGCACCACTGATCCCCGTCGCCATCGCGGGCAACGAAAACAGCCCGGACCGCTCGTTCCGCATGCGTCCGAGCCGCGTCATCATGCGTGTCCTGAAGCCCATCCCCCAGGAACGCATCGCCTCCGAGCCGCATTTCCGCATCCAGCGCGAAGTGCACCGGATCCTCGAGGAGGAGACTGCCGCCCTCGACCGCGAGATCGACGCATGGAAAGCGCAGCGGCGCTATCCGTTCTGCCTTACTTCCGCCAAATCAACTTGAACATAACATACCGTTTTTCAGAAGGGAATTCACTCATCATGACCGAATCCGAAACTCCGAAAACCAGCAAGCCTCCCCTCAATCACGATGAACTGCGGGCGAAGCTTCCCTTCCCCGCCGCGGGACTGCTCCCGCACGGCGAACCTTTCGCTCTGATCGACACGATCGTCGAGGAGTGGGACATGGGCGGCAGGACCTCCTCCGTGGTGCATCCCGACCACCCGCTGGCTGCCGCCGACGGCTCCACCGGCGCGGAAACGTTCATCGAATACGCAGCGCAGACTGCCGCCGTGCTCGACGCCTACCAGCGCCAGGACAAATCCTTCGGCGGACTCCTGGTCGAAGTCGTCGACTCCGAGTACACCTCCGTCCCGCATGTCGGCGACAAAGTGGACGTCACGATCAACGTCCAGTACGACCTCGGCAAATGGCGCGGCATCGGGTACGAGGCATCCGTCAACGGGAAGCCCGCCGCGAAAGGCACCCTGAAACTGTTCTTAACCAACTACGAAGCGTAATGGCATCCGGCTCGGCGCTCCGCATCCTGACGGCGGCATTGTCCGTCAGTGCGGTCTCCGTCTTCGCGGCGGAGTCCGCGGCTCCCGCACAGACTGAAACTGCGGCGGAGAAAACAGCCGGCGACGCCACCACGGTGGAGCTTCTGGCGAACATCGCGAACTTCCGGACCCTCCGCACGAAGTTCGTCCAGACAAAACACCTCAAGTCGTTCAAGAAACCTATGGTCCTGAACGGCGAGCTCTGCCTCGACCGTCCCGGCAAACGCTTCGCCTGGCACGTCGAAAAGCCGCTCGAATATTCCTGCATCATCGCAAACGGCAAGCTCACGCAGTGGGACGCCGATTCCGGCAAGACCGTCTCCGTACCGTTCTCCAAATACCCGATGCTCGAAATGCTCTCCGACGCCATGACCGCCTTTGCATCCGGCGACGTGAAGGCGCTGGAAAAGGATTTCGAGGCCGCCCCCGGAGCAGACGGCACGATCGTGCTGAAACCGCGCTCCGAACGCTTCGCCGCCTCGCTCATCACCGAGGTCGAACTCACGCTCGACGAGGAGAAGACGAAGATCGTGAAGGTCCGCGCGTCCGAGAAAAATGGCGACGTCACCGAGCTCGTCTATACCGATTCCGTCTTCGACTCCGACATTCCCAACACGCTCTGGCAGGCAAAACGGAAATGAAGTCCATCCTGCGGCGCATCATCCTCTTCGGGCTGCGTCATCCCGGACGCGCGGCACTTCTGGCGCTTCTGCTCCTCGTCCTGGCCGCACTCCCCCTGCTCGCAGCCACCTTCAGCGCGGACATCACGCGCATGCTCCCGTCCGGCAGCAGGTCCGAGCAGGCCTGCGCCGTGCTCCTGAACTCCGGCCTGTTCAACCAGTCCGCCGTCCTGTTCACCGCGGACAAGGAGGAACAGCTTGACGCCGCGGCTTCCGAGATCGACCGCATCGCCGGCAGGATCGCGTCCGTCCCCGGCGTGACGCGCGTCGACAACCGCTTTCTGCCGGACGACATCGCCGCCACCATGTCCTCGCTCCCGGAATGGATCCCGCAGTTCCAGCCGTTCGAGGAGCTTGCCCCCGCCGCGATCGCCGCTTCTGTCAAACGCAAGATCCTACTCGGGGGCTTCGCTTCGCTCGTGCTCGCCGATCCGACCGGATTCGCCGCTTCGAAACTCGCCGTGCTGGAACAATTCCGCTCCGCCTCGTCGTTCCACCTGAAGGACGGCGAAACGGCAATCGTCTCCCCGGACGGCCTCCACCGGCTGCTTCTGCTCGAAACGAACGTTTCCGCGGCGGATACGGGCGGCGGGCGGCGGCTCATGGGCGACCTCGAAAGCGTGCTCGCGAAAAACCCGCTCTCCGGCGTCCGCGCCGACCTCCTGCTCGCCCACGCGCACTCCATTGAGAACGAACGCGTCATCAAGTCGGACGTGAAGCTCGCGTGCATCCTGTCGATCCTCTTCTTCCTGCCCGCGATCCTGCTGCTCTTCCGCCGCGACCTGCGCGCACTGGCGATCCCGGTCTTCCCGGCGGTCGTCTCGCTCGCCGCCGTCGGGCTCCTCGCGATCCCCGGCGAACCCGTCCTGCTCTTCGTGACTGCCACCGGCGGGCTCGTGATCGGGCTGGCGGTCGACTACGGCGTGCATGTCTACATGACCATGCAGACGCCCTGCCCCGTGCGGCGACTGATCCGCATCGCGCCGTCCCTGCTGACGGGCGCGGCGACATCGGCCGCGGTCTTTCTGCTGCTGGCGCTGACGCCGATCCCGGGCGTGCGGCAGTTCGGCGTCTTCATCGGGACCTGTTTGCTCGCCAGCCTCCTGCTCACGCTTCTGCTCTTCCCGTCCATCCTCGTCCGCACGAAAAAGCCCCTGCCCAAGCCGCGCCCGCTGAAGACGTTCTCGCCAAAACTCGCATGCGGCATCTGCTTCGGACTCATGGCGCTGTTCGCCATTCTCGCGGCCCTTCGGCTCACCGTCCGCACCGACCTCCGCCAGTTCGACGCCGCGCAGGATAAGCTCAGTGAAACGGCGGATGCACTGGAACGCCTCTTCCTCGACGGTCCGGCGCAGGGGGTTCTGGCAGTGCCCGGCAAGGATGCTGACACAGCGCTGATGGCCGCCAGCCTGATCTGCGACGCTTTTCTCATAAAGGATCCCGGGCTTGAGGGCAGGATGTTCTCCCCGTCCTTCCTGATTCCGCCGAAACGCGTCCGCGAGGCGAATCTCGCATCCTGGCGCGAAAACTTCGATTACGACAGATTCGCGGAATCGCTCCGCGCCGCCGCGGAAGAAGAAGGCTTCGAACCGGATGCCTTCTATCCGTTCCTCGCCTCGCTCGAACGCGGCCTCGAATCCCCTGACCTTGATTCCTATCCAGAAGTCTTCGCCCCCGTGCTGAACCGCATCCTGCGTCCTGCGGCGGACGGCAACGGCTGGTATGCGGCGATCTTCCTGCCGCAGTCGCCCCTCGCCAAACATCAACCCGGAGTCGGAGCCAGGGACCCTGTCCCATACGACATCTTAGGAGCCGTCGCCATCTCCCGCGCGGAAATCCCCGACATGATCGTGTCCGATATGAAATCCGCCGCGAAGCTCCCCGTGATCCTCGCCGTGCTCTCGGTCTTCGCGATCGCGCTCGTCTTCTTCCGCAGCGTCCGCGACAGTCTCTGCGCGATGATCCCGGTGGCGATGGCGCTCCTGACCGTCTGCGCCGTGTACGCGGTCCTCGGCAAGCCGCTGAACCTCGCCGCCGAGATCTCGCTCGTGCTGCTCTCCGGCCTCGCCATCGACTACGGCGTCTTCGTGATCGGCGCGGAACGCTCCGCGAATCCGTACGTTTTCCGCGCGATCTCCGCCTCCACGCTCACGACTGCCGCAGGAGGGCTGACCATCGCGTTCGCCGGGCATCCGCTCCTGCACGAAGCCGGATTCGCGCTGATCCCCGGCGTACTCGCCGCCTGGGGTGCTGCCGCATTGCTTCTGCCATCCATCCGCGCCGGGTTCGCCGGGAAGAGACTCAAATCAGTCGTCCCCGCCATCCTGCTCCTGCCAGTCCTTTTCTCCGTCGTCGCCTGCAACTCACTGCCCTACGAATATGAACCGATCCCGCCGCTTGAGGAAACGGAGTGGCCGCTCTACCGCGACGCCGTCCAGCCGCCCGCCGGACCGATGAAGCCCTTCGCGTTCCAGGGCCGCGTCACATTTGAATACGGGAGATTCTTCTCCCAGGCCACGCTCTGCGCCGTCTCCTACGACGAATCCGGCGAACTGCGCGTGGCGGCGTTCTCCCCGTCCGGGGGCAAGATCTTCGAGCTTGCCGGCACGAAGGATGCGCTCTCCGAATACTGGTTCATGCCGATCGACTTCCTGACGGATCACGAGGAGGAGGCCGCGGGATACATCCTGGCGGATTTCTTCCGCATTTTCGACGACCTGGATCCGTGGCGCGGCGTCAAATCCGGCACATCGGAAATTATCAAGGATTCCAACAAGATCATCCGCCGGGAGCCAGTCGGAACCGATGGAGACGAACAGGTTTGTGAATTTTGGGGGCCTAAATTGCCCGTTATGACCAAATATTACTTTAAAAACGAAAGTATCGACTGGCAATCCTGGTATTTCCGGTATATCGTAAAAGATACGGTTATTTTTCCCGAAATCATCGTTTACGACAATTTAAAACACGGATACCGGCTTATCCTGTCGGTATCGGACCTTTTTGAGGACAGCGAATCATGACCATCTGGGATGAAATCGACACCATTTTCGATCAGGCCGAAGACAACGGCGACGGCTCCTGCACGTTTTCCGTTCCCGGCGACTTCTCCGGCTACCGCGGGCATTTTCCCGGAAATCCGATCCTGCCCGGCATCGTCCAGCTTTCCTTCATCCGGCGCCTCGCGGAACACCGCCTCGGCCTCCCGCTCAGGCTCGCAGGGGTCCGCCGCATCAAGTATCTCCGCGTCGTCACCCCGGACATGCCTGTCATGCTGAAGCTCGAACTGGAGTCCCAGGCGGAAGACGGCACATGGAACGCGAACGCCTCGTTCCTGACCGGCGAAGGCGGACGCGTCTCCGCGGCGAAACTGATCTTCGCGTCCAAAGAAAGCGCATCATGAGACACCCTGAGCTCAAGCACTATTTTGAACGGTCGCCCGGCGATCCGCCGCCGATCGAAATAAGCGTCACGCGCCGTCTCCAGTTCAGCGAATCCGACCCGCTGAAGATCGCCTGGCACGGCAACTACGCGAAATTCTTCGAGGCCGCCTACACCGAACTCTCGCACAACTGCGGATTCGACAACGACAGGCTGGAGGAGGAGAAGGTCTCCGCGCTCTTCTACCACGACGAATACGACTACCGCATCCCGCTCCGCTGCGATGCGCTCTTCCACACTTCGGCGGCGCTGGTCTGGACCGATGCGCCCCGCATCAATATCGAATACGCCGTCCGGCTGGATGACGGCCGCATCGCCGCCACCGGCTGCACCACGCAGGTCTTCATCGACGCGCGCGACTTCTCCCCGCTGTGGCACATCCCGCGTTTCTGGGAGGAATTTCTGAACCGCTGGAAGAAGGGGGAATACCATCATGGATGAACGTACCCCCGTGATTGTCGACTGCGACCTCTACACTGCGTTCGGCCCGGGCGTGGAAGCCTGCTGGAACGGACTTCTGAACAATCAGGCCGTCTTTTCCGACTGCTCCCGCTTCCAAAACGAGAAATTCTCCACATCGCTGGCAGCGCTCGCCCCGGGATCCGATGTGAACGGCACGCCGGAGATCCCCGGATTCTTCCTGGACTACCTCGCTCCGACGGCGAAAAAGATGCCCCGCGATGCGGAACTCTTTCTCGCCAGCACCGTCGGCGAAATCGAATATATCGACAATTCCGAACGCCGCTGCACATGCGACATGCTGCTGGAACGAGCTCTGAAGGTCTGCGACAAGGAGCACGGACGCATCGTATCCGCCGCATGCGCGTCCTCGAACTCGGCATTCGTCTCGCTGTTCCACCACATCCGCGGCGGACGGCTGGACTCCGCCGTCGTGGTCGGTACCGACTACGTCAGCGAGTTCATCTTCTCCGGGTTCGCCACGCTTCGCGCTCTCGCCCGCACAATTGCGCGTCCCTATGACCGCAACCGTGACGGCCTGCTGCTCGGCGACGCAGCCTCCATCGTGAACATCTGTTCCGCGAAAAAGGCAGCCGAACTGGGACTGAAGCCGCGCGCCGTTCTGGCGTCAGGCGGCATGAGCTGCGACGCGGTCCACATCACGGCTCCGATGCCGCACGGCGAAGCACTCTCCGAAGCCATCGTCCACGCCCTCGCCGAAGCCGGTCTGCAGCCCGGCGACATCGGCGCAGTCATCGGACACGGCACAGGCACACGCTACAACGACGACATGGAGATCCAGGCGATCCACCGTGTCTTCGGGGAACGCTCCGTACCGATGCTCTCCGTCAAGGGCGCCTGCGGGCACACGCTCGCCGGAGCCGGACTCGTGGAGGCAGTGGTCGGCGTCCGCATGCTGGAGACCGGGCTGATTCCGCCCCAGACGTCACTGGTCACACCGGAACCGGAGGCGGCCCGCTACGTCTCCAAGGAAATCCGCAAGCTCGAACAACCACGCGTTCTCTGCATGAACTCCGGATTCGGAGGCCTGAACGCCGTCATCATCCTGGAGGCCGCATCATGAACCGCACCTATCCCTGGCATGTCATCGGCGGAGTCTCGGTCGACAGACTCGCTTTCCGCACCTGGCGGCGCGGCCTTGAATACATCGGCGAGGACACGCAGGACGCGAAGGCAAAGGTCTCCGCCGTCCAGGACGAGTTCCCGCACGTCTACGGGCTCGACAATTTCCGGCGCGGCGACTCCAAGGTCCGCACCTACATCCTCGCCTCCGTCCTCGCGCACCGCGACGCCTCCGCCGATGCCCTCCGCGAAACAGCCATCATCGACTTCGGGCGGCAGGGCTGCCACGAACAGAACCTCGAATACTTCAACGACTACCGCGAACACGGACGCCACCTCGGGCGCGGCCACCTCTTCGTCGGCACGCTCCCGACCACTCCCCCCTGCGAGGCCGCCATTTCGCTCAAGCTCACCGGCCCGTGCATCTACATGGACGCTCTCGACCGTTTCCACGTCCTCTGGGAAGAAGTCTCCAATTTCTTCGAGATGCCCTGGATACGGCGCGTCATGATCTGCCGGTACGAATCCGGCAAGCTGACCGTCCTGCTGGCGGAACCCGGCGGCACGACTGAAATCCCGGACGCTTCCGCTCCGGAAGACCTCGCCGGACGCATCTTCCGCGCGGAATGACCGCGGGGGGCTGAACTCATGCGCTGCTGCTGCGTGATCCCCGTCTTCAACCATGCGTCCACGGCCCCCGCCGTAATCGAACGGACGCGCGCAGTGATGCCCGACGTCCTCGTGATCGACGACGGCTCGGAGGACATCAACCTGGCGGAGCTCTACGCGGGAACGGGTGTCGAAGTCATCCGCCACCCCCGGAACATGGGAAAAGGCGCGGCGCTCCTCACAGCCATCCGGACCCTCGCTCCGCGCGGCTACGACTACATGATCTCGCTGGACGCCGACGCCCAGCACGACCCGGAGGATATCCCGCGGTTCCTGCCCCTGCTGGAACGCAACGACTGGACGCTCGTGGCCGGAGTCCGCGACTTCTCCGTGCCGAACGTCCCCGGGCGCAGCAAATTCGGGCGTTCGTTCTCCAATTTCTGGTTCTTCATCGAGACCGGCAAAACGATCTCCGACTCCCAGAGCGGTTTCCGCGCCTATCCACTCAAATACGTTTCGCGTATCAAATGCTCCTCGCTCCATTACACCTTCGAGACCGAACTGCTCACCCGCTGCATGTGGGCGGGGCTCGACCTCGCCGAGGTCCCGATCTCCACGCACTACGATCCGCCCGGGGAACGCATCTCGCATTTCCAGCCGTTCCGCGACAACTGGCGCATGACGTGGCTTCACACGCGTCTCGTGCTGCGCCGCCTGATCCCGTTCGGCATCAAAAAACTCCGAAAGCCGCCCCGCGAACTGCCGCGCCTGTGGAAACCCGGGGAATTATGGGCATGGCTCATCAAGGAAAACACGTCCTCGTTCGGGCTGGCGTTCTCGGCGTTCGTCGGCGCGCTCCTCGCCGTATATCCGACGTACGGATTCTGCACGATCCTGATCCTGTACGTCGCCGCACGACTCCACCTCAACAAGGCCATGGCGGTCATGGCGCAGAATCCTTTCATGCCGCCGGTCTGCCCCGTTCTGTGCATCGAAATGGGCTATTTTCTGCGGCACGGCTGCTTCCTGACGTGGGATGACCTCAATTTTCAAAGCACGGTCCGGGAGATCCATCTGCGCTGGTTCGAGTGGCTTCTCGGCAGCATCGTCCTCGCCCCGGTCTTTGCCGCGGTCTTCGCCGTGATCGTCTACTTCTCCGCCGAACTCTGCCGGGCGATCGCCCGCCGAAGGAGCGCACGGACATGAGCGCAAATCCGGGTAAAGACGCGGCAAATCTGAGCGACGTCCGCCAGAACAGGCTCGGGTCCGCGATCCTGCGCGGCATCCTGACCGCATTCGGCCCAGCCGCGGCCTGTTTCCTGGTCCGGTTCATCTCGCTTGCCTATGCACTCACGGACAAACAGGCGGAACGGCGTGCCCTGCCCTATCTGAAACACCGATTCCCGGACGCGAAGAGGCTTCGCATGAAGCATCACGTGTGGCGGCTCTTCTATGCACAGGGCGAATCGCTCATCATGGCGCTGGCACTCGCAAACGGTCAGGCGAAAGTCCGGGAGCGCAACCCCGAAGTCTTCGAATCGGTCCGCACAGCGTCCGGCGGACTGGTCTTCCTCTGTTCCCATTTCGGCGCATGGCAGGCCGCCATGCACTGCGTGAACGCCGGAAACCGCCAGGTCGCATTCGTCGCGCGGCAGGACCGCAATTCCGACGTGGACAAGAGCCGCGCGTTCAGCGGACGGGAGACCGCCCCCATGCACATCATCGACACGGCGGGCGCGTTCGGCGGACTGCTGGAGGCCTTCGAAACGCTCGAATCCGGCGGCGCCGTGGGCGTGATGGGCGACCGCTGCCTCGAAAACGACTTCGTGCCGGTAAAGTTCTTCGGCGAAACCGCGCATTTCCCCGCGGCGGCGTTCTTCCTGGCCTCGAAGGCGGGCGTTCCCGTGGTACCGTTCTTCCTCACGCGTGGAAAATCGCACCGCGAACTCGTACTGGAATTCACCGCGCCGATATGGCCGGAACGCCGCGGACGCGGCCGGAACGCATTTCAGGCCGACGTGCAGACTTATGCCTGCTCGCTCGAACACATGGCAAACGAACATCCATACGACTGCTTCCTGTTTGAAAACGCATGGGAGGACCGTTCATGATACACAAAATGGCTTTCAACCCTGTCGTCGCGGGCTTCGCGCATCTTTCCTGCGCCGGAGATACGGACGGGGAGGCGCTGGCCGTCTTCCGCGGCGAACGCCCCCTGCATGAACCTCGCCCGGCATGCACCGTGATCGACTCGGCCATTCCCGACCGGGTATTCCACATCGACTCCTTCCGGACCGCGCCGGACGAACTCCGCACGCTCGCCATGATCCGCTCCATCGTGCCGCGCGCCCTGGAGGCCGCCGGACTTGCGCCGGACATGATCCGCGGGACCGCCACCGGATGCGTGGTCGGCACGACCGTCGCTCAGCAGTTCACCGACACGGCGTACTACGGCCGTCTGCGGGACAATCCGGACACGGAGGAGACCGCGCCCCTCGAACGGTTCCTGATCTCGAATCCGGCGGAGGCAATCGCCCGGGAATACGGTCTGGAAGGCCCCGTGAACACGATCTCCAACGCGTGTTCCTCCGGTGCCGACGCCGTCTCCATCGCCGCTCTGCGGATGCTTTCCGGCCAGTGTGAACGCATGATCGTAGTCGGAGCTGACGAGCTCCACCGTTCCCCCGTTGCCGGGTTCCATGTGCTCGGCGTGACCTCGCCTTTCTCCTGCCGGCCCTTCGATTCCGCCCGCGCCGGACTGAACCTCGGCGAAGCAGCCGGGGTCATCATCCTCGAAACGCCGGATTGCGCGCGAAAACGCGGCCTGAAGCCGGAATTCTACCTGCGCGGATTCGGCATGTCCTGCGATGCGTCCCACATCACCGCGCCCGACGCCTCGGGCAACGGCATGAAACGTGCGTTCCGCAATGCTCTGCTCCGCGCCGACCTGAAACTGGACGACATCGCGTTCATCAACGCGCATGGCACCGGGACCATTCTGAACGACCAGTGCGAGGCGGCGGCGTTCGCCGGACTGGCGGAGGAATCCGGTCTTCCCGCGCCCCCGCCCTTCCTTTCGACAAAACGCCTCACCGGGCACACGCTCGGCGCGGCGGGCACGGTCGAATTCATCTTCACCATGCTCATGCTGCGGGACGGCCTGGTCCCGGCAAGCCCGGGATGCCGGACGCCCGACCCCGCGCTCGCCTGCGCTCCGCTGACCTCACCATTGACGCTTCCACCGGAAGCCCGTTTCGCGGCTTCCACCTCGCTGGCGTTCGGTGGCACGGATGCCGTCCTCATCGCGGAAAGGCTGGGCTGAATTATGGCGCTTCATCTGCTTGCATCATCCTTCACCGCACCCGGCGCGGATCTCCGCTGGGACGACGGTTTTCTCCGTGCCGAGCGTTCCCGTCTGGGGCTGGGCCGCCGCACCGACCGCATGACCTCGGCCGTGCTGTCCGCGCTCGACCGCCTCGAAGGCCGTCTGGAAGACGCGCCCATCCTCTTCGGCAGCATGCTCGGCGTCCAGGGCCGCATCACGGCGATGCAGAACGATCTGCTCGACTTCCCTGAGGACCAGATCGGCCCCATCTCGTTTTCCTGCTCCGTCCACAACGCAGTTCCGGGAGCGGCATCCATCTGCTTCGGGATGAAGGTCCCCCTCTTCTCGCTCGCCGGATTTGACCGGCTTCACGACCGCGTCTTTTCGCTCGCCGACGCGGTCATATCCGCGGGAGATGTCCGGCACGCGATCGTGATCCTGAGCGAGGAACGCTCCGCCATGGCCGACCGCACGATGAAGCTGCTCGGCCTTGAGCCGATGGAGTTCGCGGCGGTATTCCAGCTGGAATCCGCGCAGGACGGCCGGGACGAGTTCACGATCCCGCCCGGAACCGAGTATTTCCCGTGGATCAGGAGCCTGCTGCCATGAGCGTGAAAGATAGCTACGTCCACACGCTTCACGCATGCAACGTCAGCTACGTCACGCAGGCCATCGTCAACGGCTTCGCGCCCCTGCTCTTCCTCTGGTTCCACGGCGCATACGGACTTGAACGCGCTGACCTCTGGCCGGTCATCCTCGGGAATTTCTGGATCCAGATGTGCGTGGCGTTCGCCTGCGCCAAGCTCGCGGACAGGATATCCTGCCGCCTCACGCTCGTGATCGGGCAGTTCTGCTCCGCCGCCGGGCTTGCGCTCCTGACCGTCCTGCCGGAGCTTTTCCCGTCGCCGCTCGCGGGGCTGACCTGCGCGGTCGCGCTGTACGCGGTCGGAGGAGGTGTTGTGGAAGCCGTGACAAGTCCCGTGGTCGAGGCGTGCCCGTTCAGACGCAAGGCCGCCGCCATGAGCCTCGTGCATTCGTTCTACTGCTGGGGGCTGATGATCGTTGTGCTGGGGTCTACGCTCTTCTTCCATCTTTTCGGGCTCGACAACTGGCGGTTTCTCGCGCTGATTTGGGCCGCCGTCCCGCTTTTCGACGGGATCTACTTCATGTTCGTGCCGATGCGCCCGCTGATCGCCGAAGGGAAACGCGGGCACGGCATGCTCGGGCTCTTCCGGCTTCCTGTCTTCTGGCTCATGGCAGTGATGATGCTCTGCGCGGGCGCGTCCGAACACTGCATGACCCAGTGGGCGTCCTCGTTTGCGGAATCGACTTTGAACATCAGGAAAAGCGTCGGCGACCTTGCCGGACCGTGTCTTTTCGCCCTGCTCATGGGGCTCTCCCGCACGCTCTATGCAGTCTTCAGCACGCGCCTCAACCTCGTCAACTGCCTCATCGTCAGCTGCACGCTCAGCATCGCCGCTTACCTGACCGCCGTTTTCGCTCCGCACCCCGCGCTCGCGCTTGCCGGATGCGCCCTCTGCGGTTGGGCGGCGGGCATCCTCTGGGCCGGCGTCTTCAGCATGGCCTCGGTCGCGATCCCGCTCGGCGGGACCGCCATGTTCGCGCTGCTCGCCCTGCCCGGCGACTTCGGCTGCGGACTCGGCCCGGAATGTGTCGGGAAAGTCTCGTCCTTCTTCGGCGGCGACCTGAAAGCCGGATTCCTCGCGGCGACCTTCTTCCCCTCGCTCATGCTCGGCTGCCTGCTGTACTACAAGTTCGGCTATCTGCCACGCCACCGCGAAATCCCGCCGCGCGGCGTCCCGGAAGGCTGACGCATAACGTCCCGAAACCCCGGCCGCCCCCTTCCCCGCGGTCTAACACGACTTATCTGTTTTTCAAGTCCTTTTTTTGTGTTTTTTTGCGGAAAATGTCTTCGATGCTAAAACAATACGCATCTTTTTGATTATCAATATCTTTTAAACGCCGGTAACCCTTTGTTTTTCGCATTGTTCCGGCACAATGAAAATTACGAATAAATATCGCAGAATTTTTTGAGAAAAATTTTCCGTTTTGGTATTGCATTTGTCAATCTGTTGATTATATTATACCTGCACACCACAAGATGTTGTGGTTTTCTTTTGTTTTATCACCATCACCCACATCCCCTTGCTCAAATGAACGCCGACTCACGATTTGGACTGCAAAAGCTGACGTTGCTGGATTACCCCGGCAAGGTCGCCTGCACCATATTCCTGCACGGCTGCAATTTCAGGTGCCCATTCTGCCACAACGCCTCGCTCGTAGTGGTCCCGCAGGAGGAATCCGCCATGATCTCGTTCGACGAGCTGAAGGATTTCCTGTCGAAGCGCGGGAGGATCCTGGACGGCGCGTGCATCACGGGCGGCGAACCGATGCTCCGCCCCGACCTCGCCGACCTGCTGGAAGTCCTGCGTTCGTACAGGCTCCTCATCAAGCTCGACACGAACGGCTCGTTCCCCGACCGCCTGAAGGACGTCGTGGAGCGCCGCCTCGTTGACGCCGTGGCGATGGATGTGAAGAACACGTACGCGAAATACGACGAGACGACCGGCGTGACCGGCATGGCGGAACGCATCGCGGAAAGCGCGGCATACCTCAAATCCGCCCCGCTCGACTATTACGAACTACGCACGACCGTCGTCCGCCAGTTCCACACCGTGGACGACCTGGCCGGGATCGCCCGCGAACACGCCGGAACCGAGCATTATTTCCTCCAGAAATTCAAGGACTCCGGCGACCTGCTCGGAGCCGGGCTGAGCGCGATGCCCGACGACGAGATGGCACGCGCGCTGGAGGCCGTCCGCGAGTTCATCCCGAATGCGCAGCTCCGCGGCGTCGAGACTGCGGAGTCCACCGAAACGAATTCCTAAACCATTTTCTATACAAATAACATTTCAACTCAAGAGGCCCGTCACCATGTATCAAGTCCAGAAACGAAACGGCAAAGTCATCGACTTCGACATCCAGAAGATCTCCAACGCGATCAAGCTCGCGTTCGAGGCGCAGGAAAAGAACTACCATCCCTCCGTCATCGACTTCCTCGCGCTGAAGGTCACCGCCGAATTCGAGCCCAAGATCAAGGAAGGGCTGATCGCCGTCGAGGACATCCAGGACTGCGTGGAATCCGTGCTCGTGCAGGCGGGCTACGCCGACGTCGCCAAGGCATACATCCTGTACCGCCGCCAGCGCGAGAAATTGCGCAACACAGCCAACACGATCATCGACTTCAAGACCACCATCGACGACTACCTGAAGATCAACGACTGGCGCGTGAAGGAAAACTCCACCGTCACGTATTCCGTCGGCGGCCTCATCCTCTCCAACTCCGGCGCGCTCACCGCCAACTACTGGCTCTCCGAGATATACGACGACGAGATCGCGAACGCCCACCGCAATGCCGACATCCATCTGCATGACCTCTCCATGCTCACCGGTTACTGCGCCGGATGGTCCCTCAAGCAGCTCATCCAGGAAGGCCTCGGCGGCGTCCCCGGCAAGATCACCAGCGCACCTGCGTCCCACCTCGCCACGCTCTGCAACCAGATGGTGAACTTCCTCGGCATCATGCAGAACGAATGGGCCGGCGCGCAGGCGTTCTCCTCCTTCGACACCTATCTCGCCCCGTTCGTGAAGGCAGACAACCTCGATTACAACCAGGTCAAGAAGTGCATCGAGTCGTTCATCTTCGGTGTAAACACGCCGTCCCGCTGGGGCACGCAGGCGCCCTTCTCCAACATCACGCTCGACTGGACCGTACCGAACGACCTCGCCGAACTTCCCGCCATCGTCGGCGGCAAGGAAATGCCGTTCAAGTACAAGGACTGCAAGGCGGAGATGGATCTCATCAACAAGGCGTTCATCGAGACCATGATCGAGGGCGACGCCAACGGACGCGGCTTCCAGTACCCGATCCCGACCTACTCCATTACGCGTGACTTCGACTGGAGCGAGACCGAGAACAACCGCCTGCTCTTCGAAATGACCTCGAAGTACGGCACGCCCTATTTCTCCAACTATGTGAACAGCGACATGGAGCCCAGCGACATCCGAAGCATGTGCTGCCGCCTCCGCCTCGACCTCCGCGAACTCCGCAAGAAATCCGGCGGCTTCTTCGGCAGCGGCGAAAGCACCGGCAGTATCGGCGTCGTGACGATCAATATGCCGCGCATCGCCTACCTCGCCGCGGACGAGGACGACTTCTACCGGCGCCTCGACCACATGATGGACGTTGCCGCCCGTTCGCTGAAGGTCAAGCGCCAGGTCATCACCCGCCTCCTTGACGAAGGCCTCTACCCCTACACGAAGCGTTACCTCGGCAAGTTCGACAATCACTTCTCCACCATCGGGCTCGTCGGAATGAACGAAGCGTGCCTGAACGCCAAGTGGATCCGCCGCGACCTCACCGACCCCGTCGCGCAGGATTTCACCGCCGCCGTCCTCAACCACATGCGCGAACGTCTCTCCGATTACCAGGAAAAGTACGGCGACCTGTACAACCTCGAAGCCACGCCCGCCGAATCCACCGCCTACCGCCTCGCCAAGCACGACCGCAAGCGCTTCCCGGAGATCATCACCGCCTCCAAGGGCGACGACGACACGCCGTACTACACGAACAGCTCCCACCTGCCCGTCGGTTACACGGACGACATCTTCTCCGCGCTCGACATCCAGGACAAGCTCCAGACGCTCTACACTTCCGGCACTGTGTTCCACGCCTTCCTCGGCGAGAAACTCCCCGACTGGAAGAGCGCGGCCAACCTCGTCCGCAAGATCGCCGAGAACTACCGCCTGCCGTACTACACCCTCTCCCCGACCTACTCCGTATGCAAGAACCACGGCTACATCTCCGGCGAAAAGGAGACCTGCTCCAAGTGCGGCGAGAAGACCGAAGTCTACAGCCGCATCACCGGCTACTACCGCCCCGTCCAGAACTGGAACGACGGCAAGTCCCAGGAGTACAAGGACCGCAAGACCTACGACATCGGCAAGTCCATGCACCACACCGTCACGCACCACGACGGCCCTGCGCATGAGGACCCGGCACATCCCGTCGAGACAGCCGCTCCGGCTGCCGCAGGCGCGCAGGACCGTGTGATCCTCTTCGCCACCAGCACCTGCCCGAACTGCAAGATGGCGAAACGCTTCCTCGACCAGGCCGCGATCCGCTATGACGTCATCCTCGCGAACGAGGACGTCGCATCCGCCGATCTGTACGACATCCGCCAGGCTCCAACGCTCGTCGTGATCCGCGGCGGCAAGATGGAGAAGTTCGTGAACGTCTCCAACATCCGCCGCTTCATCGAAGAATCCGCAACCGTGCCCGTCTGAGCGAAAGGAGCGTCGCCGCCATGGTCGACATCATCATCGTCGGGGCCGGGCCAGCCGGCCTCACCGCCGCCGTCTACGCCAGGCGGGCGGGCAAGACCGTCACGATCCTGGAGAAGGAATCCTTCGGCGGGCAGATCGTGTATTCGCCGAAGATCGAGAACTACCCGGGCTTCCTCGAGCTCTCCGGCACCGAGTTCGGCGAAAAACTCGTCGACCAGGCCATCCACCACGGCGCCGAGCTTGAGCTTGACACGGTCACCGCCATTCACGACAACGGCAAGATCAAGTCCGTCGTCACGGACCGGGCCGAATATCTCTGCAAGGCCGTCATCGTCGCCGCCGGCTCCCGCCACAGGCCGCTGGAGCTCCCCCGCGAGGACGATTTCGTCGGGCACGGCATCTCCTACTGCGCGCTCTGCGACGGCGATTTCTACAAGGACAAGGACATCGCGGTCATCGGCGGCGGCAACACCGCGCTCCAGGACGCCGTGCTCCTTTCCGAGACCTCGCGATCCGTCACCATCGTCCAGAATCTGCCCAAGCTCACGGGCGAGGTCAGCCTCGCCCAAATCCTGAAGGCTCGCGCGAATGTGAAGATCATCTGCAATACCATCGTGACCGAACTCCTCGGCGATTCCGAGCTTACTGGAATCAGGATCAAGAACACGGCAAACAGCGAGGAGTCCGAGCTCGCGCTCGACGGCGTGTTCGTCGCCATCGGACAGATGCCCGACAACAAGCCGTTCCAGAACGTCTGCGACCTCGACTCCAACGGGTTCATCTCCGCCGACGAAGCCTGCATCACAAAGACCCCGGGCGTGTTCGTCGCGGGTGACTGCCGCACCAAGGGCATCCGCCAGATCGCGACCGCCATCGGCGACGGCGCCACCGCTGCACTCGCTGCCTGCCGCTATCTGAATGCCCTCACATTCTGAACAACCAAAGAATCTAACAAAAAAAGACTATGTTAAGGATGGGTTTCATTCTTCTCGCTGTTGTTGCCGTCAACGTCATCATCATCACGATTGCCATTGCCTGCTGGAAAAAGAAGTGACCGTCACAGCCGCAACAGGCGATCCGGCATCAGGAGCCTCCCCTCATGCGGGAGGCTCATTTTTGTGAGGAAAGAAGGAATAATCACGCACAGGTGATCTTCTCGGGACGGCGAGTGATCATGCCGACGAAGAACGAGGCAAGGCCGTTCAGAATGTCTTCGGACGCCTTCCGTCCGGCGCAGCCCATCGCCTCGGACGCGAACGATTCGGCATCGGCCAGATGCAGCAGGAGTTTCAGCGGCGCGGCGGCGTCGCAGCCATGCCGGGCGCAAGCGCCGTCGGCGGCTATGCAGAGCTCGTCGACGCATTCCGCCATCGGGGCGAGAAGCGGCGCGAACGCCAGCTCCGTGACAGGCGTTTCCAATCCGGATCCCCGCAGGAGCGGGAAGAAGCGCAGCTCCACGCGGAGCGCGGGAAACACGCGCAGGTCGACCGGCTGGACCCTGACCGCGCGGCATTGCGGATCGAGCAGACGCGCGGAGGTCGCGGAAATCCGGCTCGTGAACTCTTCCGGCGGCAGGATAAACCCTTTGTCATTCCACGCAGTCTCCGGGATCGACAGCGGCACGGGGCCGACCGCTTCGAACGTGTCGGAGAAATGGCGGGCGAGCTCCAGCACAAGTCCGGTCGAGGAGACGTCCGCACCGATGGAACGGAGCGTATTGGAGACCTTCCGCGCGACGGAGGTGAGGCGCTCTCCGCTCAGGGAAAGATGTTCCGCGAGGATTGAGGCGATGCGGGCGTCCTGCGCACTGTCCGCTTCACCGTCGATGCGCTTCGTGCGGCCGTAAGCGGCGGCCGATTCGTCGAGTCCTACCGACTGCAGGACATTCGCGATCATGGCATCGACCGCGGATGCCTTCACGTACAGCGGACCGCCGGAACGTTTGCCGGTATGGCGCAGGGCATATTCGACCGCGCTCACGGCATCACGCGCGAGGTCGTCGGAGTCACAGCTGTTCGGCAGGACGGACCGGATGCGCGCAGCGAGGTCGGCGGCGTCGAACGGGACGGCGCAGCCGCGGGAATCCTGAAGGAAGATCGCCTTGGAGGAGAGTTCTATCATAGATGCGGTCCTTATCCTCAGAACAGGTCGGGTTTCGTCTTGATCAAATAGCGGTAACGGTCCAGCGCCCGGTCCTTCGTGACGAAACCGAGGAACACGCCGTCGCGGACGACCGGGATCGCCGTCACGTGGTGTTTTTCGAAGAGGTCGATCGCGTGTCCGAGCGTATCGCCCGGTTCCAGCACGGCTTCGGGCGTCTGCATCATGTCGAAGACGAGCGCCACGTCGTAGAGCGCGGTTTCCAGCAGGTAGTGCCGGATGTGGTCCAGCGTCACGATCCCGGCCAGACGGTTCCCCTGGTCGAGCACCGGAAACACATTCTGGTGCGTCTTCATGACCGACGCCAGCACGCTCCGCATGGAATCGGCTTCCGCCAGCGCGAGGCAGTCCTTTTCGATGAGGGAGTCCGGGATCGACCGCGTGAGCGCGGCGGCATCGCGGGAACCGTCCGGATCGCCGCCGTGGAACAGGATCATCGTCTTGTAGACGTTATGCGTGCAGAGCTTGCGGCAGACGAACGTGGAAAGCGCGGAAACGATCATCAGCGGGATGAAGAGCTTGTAGCCGCCCGTGAGCTCGGCGATCAGAAAGATGCCTGTCAACGGCGCGTGCATCACGCCCGCCAGCACGCCGCCCATGCCGATGGCAAGGAAGTTCATCTCGCTGATGTAGCCGCCCCAGACCAGCCCGGCCATATGGACAAGCCGGGAAATTGAGTAGCCCAGGAACGCACCGATGAACATCGACGGGGCGAAGATGCCGCCGTCCGCGCCGCTCTCCAGGCTGGAAATCGAAACGAGTGCCTTCAGGAATACCAGAAGGAACGTCAGCAGGAGGAATATCCACGGACTTGAGAAGAGCCCCGCGACGGGGCTTCCGGCATACAGGGAATCCGGCTCGGACAGAAGACGGCTGATGAAGGGATAGCCGTCTCCGCGCAGCGCCGGGAACAGCAGGATCGCGAGATACAGGATGACGCATCCGATGAGCCCCCTCGCCCACGGGTTCAGCACACGTCCGTATTGCCTGTTGATCCGCGTGTACATCTTGATGACGAACACGGACACAAGCCCGGCCGCCGCCCCCAGGATTACATAGTACGGCACCGCGCGCAGGTTCCACTGGAGCAACTCGAATTCGTAGAAACGCGGCGGATAGATCTGCTGGGATACCAGCAGGGCGGTCGCCGAGGAAAGGATCAGCGGGATGATCGCCGGGACCGCGCTGGCGGTCTTCGGCAGCAGGATCTCCATGGCGAAAAACGCGCCCGCGACCGGGGTATTGAACATGGCCGAAATACCGGCCGCACCGCCGCATGCCAGCAGGAGGATGCGGTTCTCGTGGTTCAGCAGCAGGCTTCGCGCGACGTTGCTACCGATTGCCGCGCCGGTCTGAGCCACGGGGGCCTCAAGTCCGGCGGACACGCCGAGCCCGACGCTGACGCCGCTGGTGATGATATGCGAGAAAGTCTTGTGGAGGGGGAGCGTACCCGTCCGGTTCTTCACGCTCATGATGACCCCGGCCAGGCCGCGTTCGTACTTGCCGTGCATGATCACCTGCGTCACGAAAACGCAGAAGAGCACGCCGAGCGCGGGTGTCGAGGGCAGCACCCACATCGCCCAGGACGCATCGGCGGGGATCCGCCCGACCAGAGAATGGACGAGGTGTTCCACGGTCTTCATCAGCGCTCCGGCCACGCCGGACAGCAGCCCGACGAGCACGCTCAGCAGGATGATGTAGTTCTGCTCTCCAAGCGTCTTCTGGAACGGATTGACGAGGCGGAGGAAACGGCCGTGAAGCCAGGACAGGAACGAAAAATGCATGGCGGCCTACTTCTCAGGTGTTCTTCGGGCCGCGGGACTTGTTCCCCCGGTTGGACCCCATGCTTCGGATCTCGTCGATGAACTCGTCGATATCCTTGAAGTCGCGGTAGACGGACGCGAAACGCACGTATGCGACCTTGTCGACGTGGCGCAGAGCCTCCATCGTGCGGTTGCCGACCTCGTTGGACGGCACCTCGCGTTCATAGTCGGCCTCCAGTCCGCTTGTCACCTGCGAGACGATCATGTCGATCGCCTCCGGCTTCACGTCGCGTTTCCAGCAGGCCTTCTCGATCCCGGCGCGTATCTTGTTCGGATCGAAATCCTCACGCGAATTGTCGCGCTTCACGACCTTCAGTTCCGCCTGGATGATCTCCTCATGCGTGGTGAATCGGTGTCCGCAGGCCGTACATTCGCGACGGCGGCGCACGGCGGCGCCGTCTTTCGAGGCACGGGAATCGATCACGCGGTCTTCCTGGCAGCCGCAGCGTGGGCAGCGCATATCCGGAGTCTCCTGAGATTTGGCGGGTTGTCTTTATCGGGTCGGTCGAAAAAATACGGGCTAAAAATATACATGCCCGCGCGCGTTTTTTCAAACGCACAGCCGCACCGCCGCCTTTTTTTCCATAAAAAAACAGAGCCGACGTCGCGTCGCCGGCCCTGCCTGTTCCGATCCGGGAATGCGCCCCGGGATTGATCGTTATTTCTGCCTGGCCTCTTTTTCCTTGAACTTGATGTAGGTGCTGTCCTTGAGGTCGATCTCATAGGGCGTAATGCTCAGCGAAATGTCGCGAAGCGTCAGCTCCGTGTTCGGCTCGGCAATGAAAACGAGACGGACATACCTGGCCTTTCGGTTCTCGTTGGCAAGGAAATAGAAACGGTAATGATAGTTTTTGAAGTCGCGGTCCCCGCTGACGGGAAGGAGAGTGAATCCCTGATGCCGCTCGCCCAGGAAGTTCCGGTCGGCGTCATAGAATTCGACGCCGATGGAGAACGAGCCTTTCCCAGTGGCATTCGAATCAATGTCGATGATCGTATCGTCGTTGACATCGTAATAGCCGCAGTAGTAGTACAAGGACGGAGAAAATTCCGTACGGACGGTGAAAACATTGGCGCCTTCGTCATATTTCGCATCTTTGATGCCCAGTTCACGGTAGGACTTGACTTCGAAGACCTTCGGCTTTTTGTAGAAAGAGTCTTCCCTGCAAATCCAGCCGTTCGGCAGGAAGGCGTCTTTTTCCGTGTAGAACCGGCCCGCGTACACAGGACCTGGTTCGGATTTATGGGCACAGGAACAAAGCACACCCAGGAGAACGACGGCAAAGAAAAGATGTTTCATGTCGGAAAAACCTTTCAAAAGATCAGTTCATCTAAAAAACCGTATTAAAAAATGTAATGCTGAAACGGATGAAATGCAAGCGTTTTTTTGAAAAAAAACCTCCCGGACTTGAAAAAAAGGCAATTCGGGCATATCTTATTAATGCCGGATTCGGCAAACGGCCATTCGCACCGCCCGCCGGAAAAGACGCACGCACGTTCAACATCGAAAAGAATATGTCCGATACCATTAAACTTTCCATCGTGATCCCGGTTTACAACGAGGAGCACCTTATCGACGCTGTCCTCAGCCGCGTCCTTGCCGTACGTTTCCAGGACGGGGTCGAACTGGAATATATCGCCGTGGACGACCATTCCACGGACAAGACATGGGAACGGCTCCAGGACTGGGAAAAACGCGGCGTCAGGATCCGGCGCAACGAGAAAAACGGCGGCAAGGGCGCCTCGCTCCACACCGGATTCGCCATGGCCACGGGCAACGTCGTGACGGTCCAGGACGCCGATTTCGAATACGACCCGGCGGAGCTCCCTTCCGTGCTCCAGCCCATCCTCGACGGCAAAGCCGACGTTGTGTTCGGCGCGCGAACATCCATTGTGCGGGCCGGGACGCAGCAGGTCACTCCATTCTGGCATTCCCGCATCAACGAACTGCTGACCCTGTTCTGCAACATGTTCTCCAACCTCGCCCTCTCCGATATGGAGTGCTGCTACAAGATGGCACGCAGGGAATTCCTCGGCAAAATCAAACTTCAGGAAAAACGCTTCGGGTTCGAACCGGAATTCACACTCAAGATCGCACGGCTCCATCCCCGCGTATGGCAGGTCCCCGTCTCCTATGCCCCCAGAAGCTACGGCGAGGGCAAGAAGATCAACTGGATGGACGGCGTTTCCGCGCTCCGGTGCATCCTCCAGTATGGACTTTTCCGCCTCTGAGCATCCGGCGTCCGTGTAACCCGGAACAACTGGAGCCCGTCCCATGAAGATCGTCCGCACCAATCTGCCGCCTCCCGTGGCCGTCCTGCTGGTCCTGCTCGCGGTCGCCTTCGTGGTCATCCTCGCGGTCGTCATAATCCCTGTTCTGATCATAATCGGATTCTGCTGGATCGTCTTCTCCGCCGTAACAGGCACTTCCCCAGCCGATCCCTTCCGCCGCTGGAAGGAACGCCGCCGGAAACGCTTCTACGAAGGGCCGCAGGAGGCGGAGCCGCCGCGCGGAGGATCCGCGGCCCGCGACGACACGATCGAATGCGAGGTCATCAGCGCCCGCACCCTGGATGAAAACGGGCAGGAGATCCGCTGACGCCCCCGCCTGAAAAGCCGCTTTTTTTCCTGTCGCCGTTTGCATTTTTCCGGTCGCGGCTTTATAGTATTTCCAAAACATCACTGTCTGTTTTTTACCCGAAAGAAAGTCTGCTATGACAACCGCATCCGCCCGCCGTCTTTTCCTCGCCGCAGCCGTCATGCTCTGCTGCACCGCCTTTTCCGCGGACTCCCCGCGCCGGACGGAGATACAGGTCAAGCTCGATCCCGGCGAATGCTCGCCGTTCAATGGAGGCGTTTTCGAGGGCTGGGGCACATCCCTCTGCTGGTGGGCGAACCGCATCGGCTACAGCGACAAGCTCACGGACGCTGCCGTGGACGCGTTCTTCGACCCGGCGAAGGGACTCATGCTCAACATCGCGCGCTACAACATCGGCGGCGGCGACGACCCGTCCCACAGGCACATCACACGCTCCGACTCAAACATGCCCGGCTTCGCCCGCCCCGTTCTCAGCAGCGACGGAGCGTTCGAGGTCGATGACGACGGACTCGCGATCTACCAGTACGACTGGGAACGCGACAGGAATCAGATGAACGTGCTGACAAAAATCCTCGCCCGCAATCCGAACACGCTCGTCGAAGCGTTCTCGAATTCCCCGCCGTACTTCATGACGTGGAGCGGATGCTCCAGCGGAGGCAGCGGCGCGCACAAGGACAACAATCTGAAACCGGAATACGTCGCGCCTTTCGCCGAATTCCTCGCCGACGTCGCAAGGCATTTCCACGACGACCTCCACATCAGGCTGAACAGCATTGAACCGTTCAACGAACCGTCCTCCGGCTTCTGGGGGGCGTACAGCAGCAAGCAGGAGGGCTGCGACTTCAAGGACAACAAGCTCAAAAGCGAAGTCATCCTCGCCCTGGACAAAGCGCTTCGCAGGCGCGGCATCCGCGACGACATCAATCTCGCCGTCACCGACGAGACCTCCATGGACCTGTCCATCGATGTCTACAAGGCGTTGTCCCCGGAGGCGAAAAAGGCCGTCGACCGCATCAATACGCATTCCTATAGCGGCAGCCGCAGGGCGGAAATGCGCCGGCTCGCCACGTCTGAAAACAAGCATCTCTGGATGAGCGAAGTCGACGGAAACGCTATCGCGGGAGGCCAGGCCGCCAGAGACATGGGCGGCCCGCTCTGGCTCGCAAAACGCATCATCGAGGATATGAACGGCATGAGACCGTCCGCCTGGGTCCTCTGGCAGGTCATCGACCGCCACCGCTCCGACTTCAACGCTGCGGAACGCGCCAGCACATCCCTGGCAGGCTCCTACTGGGGACTCGGTATCGCGGACCATTTCGAGGGGAAACTGCTCCTCGGCAAACGTTATTACGGATTCGGGCAGTTCACCCGCTATATCCGCCCAGGCGACCGTATCGTCGCGACGACTTCGCCCTCCGTCCTCGCCGCGTACAACCGCGAATCCGGCATGATCGCGATCGTAGCGGTCAACGAGCATGCGGAGACGCAGCCCTTGACGTTCGATCTCGGCGCATTCGACCGGATTCCAGCGAACTCCGCGAAGGTCGTCCGCACCAGCGGTCAGGTCAATACCGGGGAAAACTGGAACGAGGACATTCCGGCGGTCCCGGTCCGCGGCAAAAAGCTTTCTGTCCAGCTCGCGCCGTTCTCCATCACCACGTTCGTGATCGGGAAGCGGAGCTGACTCCGGCAACGCATGCAGGGCGCTTCTCCGCCCGCGCCGCACTCTATTTTCCATTTCATTTCACCGCACGCGCGAGGGGCCTGTTTTCACCCCGTTCCGCCTCTATTTCACGTGCTCTCACGTTAAGTTTACGTTAATATTTAACTCTTGTTTGTTTTTTTCATGTTCAGCAGATATAATAAATAAGACACTTTTTCGTTTTCCGCTCAAACATGCAAACCGCACAACGCCCATGACAACATATCTGACCAGGGACGGCGTCGAGGTCACGCCGGTCATTTTCGGGACCAGCTGCCTCGGCAACCTCTACCGCGCCCTGCCCTACGAAACGAAACTTGAACTCGCGAGAGCCTGGTTCCGCACGGCCGCGAAACCCGCGATCGACTCCGCGGGGAAATACGGCGCCGGACTCGCGCTGGAGACCATCGGGCGCGCGCTCCGCGACCTCGCGATCCCCGCGGGCGGCCTCACGGTCAGCGTCAAGCTCGGCTGGAGAAGGAAACCTCTCACGACGCCGGAACCGACGTTCGAGCCGGGCGTCTGGGCGGGACTTGAGTACGATGCCGAACAGGACATCTCCTACGCCGGGATCATGCGGTGCTACGAAGAGGCGTGCGGGCTTCTCGGCGGGAACTGCCCGATCGACCTGGTTTCCGTGCACGACCCGGACGAATTTCTGGCGAGCGGCAGTGCAAGGGAAGACATTCTCGGCGCATACCGGGCGCTTTTCGAGCTCAAAAATGCCGGACGCGTCCGCGGCGTCGGCGTCGGGGCGAAGGACTGGCGCGTAATTCGCGGCCTTTACGACGACATCAAGTTCGACTGGGTGATGTTCGCCTGCGCTCCGACCATTCTGCGCCATCCGCGCGAGCTCGGCGATTTCATGCTGAAACTGAAGGACGACCGGGTCGGCATCATCGATTCCGCGCTGTTCAACGGCGGGTTCCTCACGGGAGGCACCATGCTCGACTATCGCAAGGCTGACCCCGAACGCGACGCAGCATTGTTCCGGAAACGCGCGGACTACCTCGCCGTCTGCAAAGAATACTCCATCGACCCGGCCGCGGCCGCCGTCGAATTCGGGTTCCGCCAGCCCGGCGTCGTCGCCGTTTCGCTGAACACATCCGATCCCGCCCGCATCCCCGTGAACGCAGCCTATGCCCGGCACAAGGCCCCGGCGGGATTCTGGACCGAACTCAAACGCAGAAAGGTCATCGACGATGCAGATTGACGCGCACCATCATTTCTGGCGCTATAACACGCGCGACTATGGCTGGATCTCCGACGAAATGGCCGTGCTCCGCCACGATTTTCTCCCCGCCGACCTCGAAAACGAGCTCCGGGCCGCAGGCGTCGACCGCGTGGTCTCCGTGCAGGCGCGCCAGTGCATCGAGGAAACCGAATGGCTCCTGAAGCTCGCGGAGGAAAACGACTTCATCGCGGGCGTGGTCGGCTGGCTCCCCATCGCCTCCCCCGAGTTCCCCGCCCAGCTTGAAAAGTTCGCAGCAAACCCGAAACTCCGCGCGATCCGCCACGTGGTGCAGGACGAACCCGATGACCGTTTCATCCTCGGCGAAGCGTTCAACCGCGGCATCGACCGTCTGCTTTCCGCGCATCTCGTCTACGACATCCTGATCTTCGAACGCCACCTGCCCTATGCGATCGAGTTCGTGCGCAGGCACTCCGAGGAACAGGTCTTCGTGCTCGACCACATCGCGAAGCCGAAGATCGCCGCCGGCGAAATACAGCCCTGGGCCGGCAATCTCCGCAAGCTCGCGGCGTTTCCGAACGTCTTCTGCAAGCTCTCCGGCCTCGTGACCGAAGCAGACATTCACAACTGGACCCCGGACCAGCTCCGTCCCTATGTCGAAACCGTGCTCGACACCTTCGGTCCCGCCCGCGTTATGTTCGGCTCCGACTGGCCCGTCTGCACCTGCGCCACGACCTATTCCGCCTGGCATTCCCTCGTCGAAGGCTTCATCTCACACCTCAGCAAACACGAACAAGCTCAAATCATGGGCGAAACCGCCCGCAAAGCATATTTTGGAGACTGATCACCATGCGCGCTTTTTCCATCACGGCTCCCTTCCAGACCGGCTACCTCGACATCCCGGAACCCGAACTCGCGCCCGGCTGCGTCCTGCTCGCCGTCAAGTTCGTCGGGCTCTGCGGCAGCGACCTGAACACCTTCCGCGGGAAAAACCCGCTCATCACCCTGCCCCGCATCCCCGGCCACGAGATCAGCGCCGTCATCGCGGCCGTCGGCGAAGGCGTGCCGGACTGCTGGCGCGTCGGACAGAAAGTGACCGTCTCCCCGTACACCAACTGCGGGGTCTGTCCCAGCTGCCTTGCCGAACGTCCCAACTGCTGCCAGTTCAACCAGACGCTCGGCGTTCAGCGTGACGGCGCCCTCACGAAATACATCATGGTCCCGTGGACCAAGCTCTTCGACGCGGACGGCATGAAGCAGGAGGAGATCGCCCTCATCGAGCCGCTGACCGTCGGCGGACACGCCTCCGACCGTTCTGGCGCGACCGAAGACAGCATCGCCGCCGTGATCGGCTGCGGGGCAGTCGGACTCGGCGCCGTGCTGGGCCTCGCCCGCAAGGGCGTCCGCAGGATGATCGCGATCGACGTCGACCCGGAAAAGCTCGCGCTCGCCCGCGAATTCGGCGCGACCGATACGATCGACTCCTCGAAGACCGACCTCCACCAGGCGCTCGCCGACCTCACCGCCGGACGCGGCCCGAACGTCGTCATCGAAGCGGTCGGGCTGCCGCAGACCTTCCGCGCCGCGGTCGATGAGGTAGCGTTCGCCGGATGCGTCACCTACATCGGCTACGCCAAGGCACCAGTCGAATACGAGACCAAGCTCTTCGTGCAGAAGGAACTCGATATCCGCGGCTCCCGCAACGCCATGGCATGCAATTTCCGCCGCGTGATCGACTTCGCCGCCCGCGGGCTTTTCCCAATCAGCAAAATGATCTCCCGCGTCTACGGCTTCGAACAGGCCGGACAGGCGCTTCAGGACTGGCACGAGGCCCCCGCGAAAGTCTGCCGCTACCTGATTTCGCTCGACTGACGCAAACGATCCGCTCCGGCGGCGCACCCGCCCCGGAGCATGTTTTTCCCATATCTTCCGACACAACGATCTTTTTCCCGCATATTTGGAGCACATCCCATGAAACAGCTTGTCCGTGAAACACCCCTGACCCGCCCCGTCCGCGTCCTGCAGTTCGGCGAGGGCAATTTCCTGCGCGCGTTCGTCGACTGGATGATCGACCGCATGAACAAGGCCGGCGTTTTCGATTCCGCCGTGCAGATCGTCCAGCCGCTGCCGCAGGGCATGTGCGACGTGATCAACGAACAGGGCGGCCTCTACCACGTGATCCTGCGCGGCGTGAAGGACGGCCGGGTGGTCGAGCAGATCGAACGGATCGACTGCGTGAAGGGCTGCCTCAATCCCGCCACGCAGTGGGACAAAGTCGTCGAAGCGGCGCTCGACCCCGATCTGCGGTTTGTCTTCTCGAACACGACCGAGGCGGGCATCGAATACCGCCCGGACACCGACACGTTCCCCTCGAAGGTCGCGAAACTCGTCACAGCCCGCGCGAAAGCCGGGCTCGGCGGTCTCATTTTCATTCCCTGCGAGCTCATCGAACGCAACGGACAGAAGCTCCGCGAATGCGTCCTGAAGTACATCTCCGACCCGGAAGTCATCCGCTACGTCGAGGACAAGTGCATTTTCTGCAGCACGCTCGTGGACCGCATCGTGGCGGGCTATCCGCGCACCGACGCCGCGAAATACTGCGAAAAGCTCGGGATCGAGGACAAGCTCCTCGACTGCGGCGAACCGTTCTTCTTCTTCGTGATCGAAGGCCCCGCCGAGGTCGAGAAGGAACTCCCCGCGAAGGCCGCCGGGCTGAACGTCCTGTTCACTGACGACCAGACCCCGTACCGCACACGCAAGGTGCGGTTCCTGAACGGCGCGCACACCGCCAGCGTGCTTGGCGCGCATATGGCGGGATTCACGTTCGTGGACGAAATGGTCCGCGACGAAAAGTTCGGCAAGTTCCTGCGGACCGTGCTCTTCGAGGAAGTCATGCCGACCGTGAACCTGCCCGAGGCGGAAAAGAAAGCCTACGCGGAATCCGTGCTCGAACGCTTCGCGAACCCCTACGCCCAGCACAGGCTCCTCTCCATCGCGCTGAACTCCGTCTCCAAGTGGAAAGTCCGCGTGCTCCCGACGCTCCTCGACTACCTCAAAATCACCGGGAAGCTCCCGGTCTGCCTCACGCAGTCCATGGCATACCTCATCGACTTCTACCGTTCCTGCGAGATCAACGATGCACCGGAGGTCAAGGCGTTCTTCGCCGGGAAACCCGACGTGAAGACCATCCTCGGCAAGGCCGATTTCTGGGGCATGGACCTGAACGCCATCCCCGGCTTCACCGCCGTCGTGGAACAGGGAGTCGCCAAACAGCCATGATCATTCATCCGCTCGACAACGTGGAGGTCCGCGAAGACGGCCACAAATACGCCATCCGCCCCATTGCGCCGGGCGAAAACGTGATCAAGTACGGCATGCCGATCGGACACGCGAAAGTCCGGATCGAGCCCGGCGAACACGTCCACACGCACAACCTGGCCTCGAATCTCGCCGGACTCCTCGAATACACCTACAAACCCGATTTCAAGCCGCTTGAGATCAAAACGACCCGCACATTTTCCGGTTTCCTGCGCCCGGACGGACAGGCGGGCATCCGCAACGAGCTGTGGGTCATCCCGACCGTCGGCTGCGTGAACGACCTGGCGCGGCGGCTGGCGGATGCGGTCGGCGGCATCGCCCTCACGCATCCCTACGGATGCTCCCAGCTCGGCGGCGACCACGAATGCACGGCGAACCTGCTGGCGGCGTTCGCGCACCACCCGAACGCGGGCGGCGTGCTCGTCGTCGGCCTCGGCTGCGAGAACAACACCCTCGACAGTTTCAGGGAACGCCTCGGCGACATCTCTAAGCTCAACATCCGCTTTCTGCGCGCGCAGGATGACGGCGACGAATACGCGCGCGGGCTGGAACTCCTCGCCGAACTTGATGCCGCACGCGTGAAGGAGCGCACCGACATCCCCGTCTCCATGCTTCGCGTCGGACTCAAATGCGGCGGGTCCGACGGCCTCTCCGGCCTCACCGCAAACCCGCTCGTCGGGCGTTTCTCCGACTGGCTCGCGGCACAGGGCGGCACGACAGTCCTGACCGAGGTCCCGGAGATGTTCGGCGCGGAAACGCTGCTCATGAACCGCTGCATCTCGCGCGAAGTCTTCGACAAATGCGTCGCCATGATCAACGGGTTCAAGAGCTACTACGAACGCCACGGCCAGCCCATCGACGAAAACCCGTCGCCCGGCAACAAGGCCGGCGGCATCTCCACGCTTGAGGACAAATCCCTCGGATGCGTCCAGAAGGGCGGTTCCTCGCCCGTCGTCGACGTCCTCGAATACGGCCAGCGCCTCAGCAAGCCCGGATTGAACCTGCTCGCCGGGCCCGGCAACGATCTCGTCGCATCCTCCGTCCTCGCCGCCGCCGGATGCCAGCTCGTCCTTTTCACCACCGGACGCGGCACACCGTTCGGCACGGTCGTCCCGACCGTAAAAGTCTCCACGAACACACGTCTGGCACAGTCCAAGCCTCATTGGATCGACTGGGACGCCCAAGGGCAGTCCGACACCACGGAATTCGTCGAATTCGTCCTGAAGGCCGCTTCAGGCGAACTTATCACCAGGAACGAAAAAAACGAAGCCCGGGAGATTGCCATTTTCAAGGACGGTGTGACGCTCTGAGCCAAGCCTTCCCTCTTTTCTCTCCGCTTTACGAAACGCCTCTCCGATTCTCCGGGGAGGCTTTCTTTTTCTCAGGGAAACAGTTTGTCGGTGATTTAGGGCCATAGGACCTATAGGTCCAATAGGTCTTATAGGTTATCCGGGAGACGATGAAAAAGCCGCCGCCCGAAAACTCGGACGGCGGCAGAATAACCAAATACTTTCGATTCGGTCAGGATCAGTTCAGGAGCTGCGTAGCGGCTTCGGCTGCATCATTGAGAGCAGAAACGGCTGCGGGTTCGTGACCGATGGTCCAGAAGGAGAAGTAGAGGTAAATGGTCAGGATCATGGCAACCACGATAAGCGTGGTGACGATGTCGACCGGGTGGATGGAGGCGCGGACTTCTTCCTTGTTGATGGAGGCGAAAGTGAGGCCCTTGATCTGCTCGGGATCCTGCGGCTTGGTCAGCAGGGAGACGACGATCAGGACGATCGCGCTGGCGAGGAAGAGGACGCCGCAAGCATAGTAGGCATTGAAATCGCCGATCTTGGCGAGGAAGGCCGGGTCAGCGATCTTATTGGGATCACTCAGGCTGAAGAAGGTCTGGACGGTGAGCTTGCCCATACCGAGGATGAAGCCGACGGTGAGACCCCAGACGGCGCCCTTGGCGTTGATGCGTCCCCAGAAGATGCCCAGCAGGAACGTGGCGGTGATGGCCGGAGCGAGGAAGCTCTGGACGTTCTGCAGATAGTCGTAGAGACCGCCGCCGCCCTGGGCGACTTGCTTCATGATCGGGATCCAGATGAGGCCGCAGACGACGACCGCGGTGGTCGCGATCTTGCCGACGATGACCAGTTCCTTATCGGAAGCTTCCTTTTTCAACTTCTGATAGATGTCGACCGTGAAGAGGGCCGCAGAGGAGTTGAAGAGGGAGGAGAGGGAGCTCATGAGGGCTGCGAGCAGGCCGGCGATAACGAGGCCGCGGAGACCAGGCGGAAGCAGGGCGGTCACGAGGGTCGGGAACACTCTGTCGCCGTCGATGCCGGTTTCCTTGAGCGGGAGGGTGATGGCGCCCTGGTGATGGAGGGCGGCGCCGATGAGGCCGGGGATGAGGAAGATCATGACGGGCATGACTTTCAGGGCAGCGCCCCAGATCGTGCCGCGGCGGGCGATCGTCAGGTTCTTGGCAGCCAGGGTGCGCTGAACGATGTACTGGTCGGTGCACCAGTACCAGATACCGATGATCGGGGAAGCAATGCAGATGGCGAGCCACGGGAAGTCCTTATCGGACAGCGGGTGCCAGAGGGCATACTGGGAAGCGTGCGTGGCGGTGAAGTCACGGAGTCCGCTCCAGCCGCCGTCGAGCTTGCTGAGGCCGAAGTACAGGATGAAGATGGAGCCGAGGAGCAGGATGATGGCCTGGCAGGCATCGGTATAGAGGACAGCGCGGAGACCGCCGAACACGGAGTAGAGACCAGTCAGGATGATGGTCAGGAGTGCGCCGCACCAGAAAGCGTCAAGGCTGCCGAGGTGGAAGTCCGGGAACAGGACGTTGAACACGAGGGCGCCGGCATAGACGGTGACGGACACCTTGGTCAGCACGTAGGCCGCGAGGGAGATGATGGAGAGGATCCAGCGGGCCGTCGGGCTGAAACGTTTCTCAAGGAATTCAGGCATCGTGAAGACCTTGGAACGATAGTAGTACGGCACGAAGACCCAGCCGAGCATCAGGAGGATCCATGCGTGGAGTTCCCAGTGCGCGAGGGAGAGACCGGTGTTCGCGCCGGAACCGGCCAGACCGACGATGTGCTCGGAACCGACGTTACTGGCAAAGAGACTGCCGCCGATAGCGAACCAGCCGATGTTGCGGCTGCCCAGGAAGAAGTCGGAAGCGGTGTTCTGACCTCTGGACGCCCAAATTGCCACGCCGGCGATGATCGCGAAGTAGCCGATGATCACGACCCAGTCGATGGCATTGAGGGACACGGAGGTCGAAGGTGCCGCTGCGGCAACAGCCTCGGTAACCTCGGCGGGGGCGGATTCCAGGGCGGAGTTCACCGCTTCAGCGATGTCGGCCTGCGCCGTCAGAATCCAGTTGAGTGTGCTAACCATGTGTTTTTGGTCCTTTCTTTAGGTTATGTTGGGAATGTAGATAGGATATAACCACATAAGTATTTAACTAAACAATACACCGCACATGCGTAAAAATCAACCCCGAATTCAATAAAAAAAGGGGTTTTTGGGATTTTCTTTCCTTACTTTCTAAAGAATGACAGGGGATCGAACTTGAAAAGCGCCTGTTCCGGCAGCCGGCACTATCATCTCAACCCGTGGACCGGGCCGCCTTTGCTCCACAGCCGCAGATCCAGCTCCATCACGTCGAATACGCTCAGGATCTCCCTCAGCTCTTCCTGTGTCTTCCGTGCAGTTTCTTCGCCCAGGTCGCCCTGCGTCGGCATTTCGAAAAGGTCTCGGTTTCCGGCGATCGGGATTGCCACATAAACATTGGAATTCATGAACGCGAACGCGATCTTGGACGCACCCTTGCGGAAGTGTTCCGACAGCTGCAGCATCGTGTGCATAAGTTTCGGGGTCAGGATATACCGCGCCTCCACGTCGTCCTCCGTGTACACCACGAACTTCTTCTCGAACACAGGGTCCTCCATGCGGGTCATATGTCCACGTCCGGGGAGGTTGATCTTCTGCAGGAAATTGCCGACGAGCTGCCCGAAAGCAGCCTCGGCGGAGTCCGGCAGCACCCAGTGGCTGTACTTGAAATCCTTGTTGAAATCCGCGATCAGAAAGACGCCCTGGAAGAAGGTGTGGTACGTCGTGTTCTTGCCGTCGCTGTGCTTTTCCTGCACCTTGAGTTCGCTGAAACGGATCGGGATGCCTTTGTATGAACCGTAAACGAGGTCTTCCCCCGTGTATACGCTGATGGTATTGGAAAATATCTTCGAACGGCGGAATTCTTCTTTCGGGATGCACCCGGTGGGATTGTAGGCCAGCCCGGGGTCGATATCCTTCAGCAGGGACGGCACCACCAGCTTCTTGTACTTCAGCTTCACCCCGCGCATCATGCCGATGTACAAGGAGACCGCCAGCACGATGCCGAGGATCAGGATGAACAGCAGAAACGCATCCGCGACCACTGCGGCGGCAATGGTGATGACGACGGCTACTGCGATGATGATGCCGGAAATGGTCAGGGCATTTTTCCGCGTTCTGTCGCGGAGTTCGCGCAATTCGGATAACGACTCATTCAGCCCGGTGATGGATGGGCGTGAATGGCCGTCGGTACTTCGGTCGGGTTCGGGGTCTTTCATCTCGGCTCAAAGAAGGGAATTTTTTATTTATTGAAAAGGTCGCCGACGTTCGGTGTGGCGCGCTCTTCCGGCGCGGCCTCGAACAGCGGGGACTCGGTGTATCCGAACATGCCCGCGAGAAGATTGTTCGGGAAGATGCGGATGGCGAGATTGTATTCCGTAACGGCGGCGTTGTAGGCGCGACGCGAGGCGGAGATCTGCTCCTCGACCTCGTTCAGGGATTTCTGGAGCTGGATCACGTTCGCCGACGACTTCAGATCGGGATACGCCTCCACCTGCACCATCACGCTCTTCAGGATGCCCGAAAGCTCCTTGTCGAGGGAGAGGCGTTCGGCGGGATCGGTCGCGGCTGCAGCGCGGGTGCGGAGTTCGGTCAGCTTCTCCAGCGTGCCGGATTCATGCGACATGTACGCCTTCACGCTCGAAACAAGGTTCGGGATCAGGTCGCAGCGCTTCTTCAACTGCACGTCGATCCCCGCAAATGCGTTCTGCACGTTCGCGCGCTTCGCCGCGAGGCTGTTGTAGACGGCGATTATGAAAATGATGATGACGACAGGAATGATCAGAAGGAAAAGCAGACCGGGCATGGGTGGAAATCCTTTCTTCCGGGGAATGAATCTTCGGGGCGGTAAAATATGGTTATCAATATAGCATTGAAAGACGGCAAATCAAGGCGGAAACTATCTTTTTGGAGAGAAAAGCGGCGCAAGGTCAGAAGAGGTTCTGGGAAAGGCAGTGCAGTGCGCCCCCCTCCAGGATGATGTTCGAGCAGTCGATCCGCATGACCTCGCGGCCGGGGAAACATCCGCCGATGATCGCTGCGGCGCGGGCATCGTTTTCCGGCTGACGATAGGACGGCACGAGCACGGCACCGTTCACAAGCAGATAATTCGCGTAGGACGCGGGAAGCGTCTCCTCGCGCCAGCCGTCCGGCGGAGCCACGGGGTCCGGCAGAGGCAGCGGGATCACGTTCAGAGGGCGGCCAAGGCGCGTGCGGTATTCGCGCAGACGACGGAGGTTTTCGTTCAGTATCGGAGCATTCTGGGAGCCTTCGGGCGCAACGCAGGCGAGTACGGTGTCCCGGTTCACGAAACGCGCCAGTGTGTCGATGTGTCCGTCCGTATCGTCGCAGAAGAGGCCGCCCTTCAGCCACAGGATGTCGTCCACGCCGAGCGAATCCATCAGCGTTTCGCCGATTTGCGCCCGCGTCATGGACGGGTTCCGGTTCGGATTCAGCATCACGGACTCGGTCGTCATCAGGAGCCCTGCCCCGTTCGTTTCCAGCGCGCCGCCCTCGCATACCATCGGTACGGGATTGCGTTCGTAGCCGAGCAGATCGGCCGCATGTTCCGGCACGGCGGCGTCCAGGTCCCACGGCGGGAACTTCCCGCCCCAGGAATTATATTGGAAATGATCGAGCAGGCGTGCCCCGGTCGTACGGTTCACGAGACAGACAGGGCCGTGATCGCGGCACCAGGCGTCGTCAGTCGGCACGTCCAGGAGTTCGACGCGGGCGGCGTCGGCTCCGGCGGAGGCGAGCAGCTTAAGGATGCCGGGCTGTTCGGCACGCACGCAATTGATCTTCACGTCCTCGAAATGCGAAATGGCCGCCGCGAACCGGGCGTAATCGGTCGCGATTTCGGCGCGGCGGTCTTCCCATGTGCCGGGGTTCAGCGGCCACGACAGCAGAACGGCGCGTTGTTCCTCCCATTCCGCGGGCATCGTGAATCCGCGGGCGGCGGACGCAGTTTTCTGCATGGCTCAGTCTCCGAACCGTTTCAGGATCGGGCCGTAGGCGTCAATGCGGCGGTCACGGAAGAACGGCCACATGCGGCGGTGTTCCTCCATCGCGTTCAGATCGCAATCGGCATACACGGTCTCAGCCTTGTCGCGGGAAGCGGCCGCAAGGTCCGCGCCGTAGAAATCGGACACGAACGACGAGCCCCAGAACCGCGTGCCGTGCTCCGTGCCGACGCGGTTCACGGCGGCGAAGAAACACCCGTTCGCAACGGCGTGTCCGTGCTGAACGGTGAGCCATGCGTGGCGCTGCTTCAGCATCAGGTCGTCCGGTTCGGATTCGATCGTCCCGATCGCGGTCGGGCAGAAGATGATGGATGCGCCGTCAAGCGCGGTCAGGCGGGCGGCTTCCGGGTACCACTGGTCCCAGCAGATCACCACGCCGATCCTGCCATAGGCGGTGTCCCAGGCGCGGAACGGCCCGTCGCCGGGCGCGAAATAGAATTTCTCCTCGAATCCGGGGTCCTGCGGGATGTGCATCTTGCGGTAGGTCCCGGCGATGCTCCCGTCGGCGTCGAAGATGACCGCAGTGTTATGACAGAGCCCGGGCGCACGCCGCTCGAAGAGCGAGACCACGAGGACCACGCCGTACTGTTTCGCCAGTGCGCCGTAGAACTCCGAGCCCGGGCCGGGAACCGGTTCGGCGAGCTCGAAGAAATCCGGGTCCTGTTTCCAGCAGAAATACTCGGTCTGAAAGAGCTCCTGCGTGCAGACGATCTTCGCTCCCTGCCCCGCGGCCTCGCGAACTTTCGCGGCAAAGCGTTCACGCGCCGCCTCGAGGGATGCTGGCGCAAAATCCTGGATCAGGGCCACACGCACGGACCTGTTCTCGTTCGGTTCGGGCTTCATCGCGGAGATTCCTCCTGTTCTTTCGGCTGGTTCAGGGACGTGCGGGCGTCGAGCGCCAGCGCGATCGTGGCGGCGTCGGCGTAGATCAGGTCGGATCCGGCCGGCAGACCGCGCGCCGGACGCGTAATGGAGAATCCGCGCCCCTGAAAACGGTTGGCAAGGTAGACGGCGGTCGCCTGACCTTCGATGTCCTGGCTGAGGGCCAGGATCATCTCGCGGATGCCGCCTGAGGCGACACGGGCTTCCAGGCGCGGGATGGAGAGCGATTCGGGGAATTTTCCCTCAAGCGGGGCAATGCGGCCGCCGAGCACGTGGTAAACGCCCTTGAAAACGCCCGCGGACTCCAGCGAATGGATCTGCGCCACGTCCTCCACCACGCAGATGATGGATTTGTCGCGCACCGGGGACGTGCAGATGCCGCACGGACCGTTGTCGGGGGAATCGGAAAGGTTGCCGCACTCCGGGCAGGCGTGGATACGCGTGTGAAGCGAGGCCAGATTTGCGGCCAGCGCCTCGAGTTTCGCCGGGTCCCACAAGTACAGGGACAGCGCCATGCGTTCGGCGGAGCGTTTTCCCACGCCCGGCAGGTTCTTCAGCATCTCGATCAGTTCGGCCAGAGGTTCCGGCCACGGCTGCGCATACATAGGGTCGGCTCCGCTGGATGCTCAGAAAAGACCGGGCATGGGCAGACCGCCCGTCGCCTCGGATATCTTCTGCGAGATCGCGTTCTTGGCCTGGGCGATGCCCTGGTTGACCGCCTCGGCGGTCGCCTGCGGGCTCGGACTGGAGGTGGTGCTCGTGATGGAGCGCACAAAACAGTCGCCGGAGACGACCGCGGTCACGGTGCCGTCCTGGCTCGTGCCGCGGAACTCCATCTGGGCGAGTTCCTGCTTCATGATTTCAATTTTCTTTTTCAGCTCCTGGAAATCCTTCATCATCCCGGCGAGCGAACCGAATGAACCAAACATGGACATGGTGTTTTACCTTTCGAAACGTTTCGTTGTCTGTCATCTGTCGTCCGAAGCATCATCGCCGGACCTGGGTACCGCATTCAGCATTTTTTCGAGGGCGCTGTCGCGTTTCGCCCCCAGCTGAAGCGCCTTTTCATAGGCTTTCAGCGCATTGTCCGCATGCTTCATGGCATAGTGGACGCGGGCAAGGGAAAGCTGGGCGGAGGAATCCGTGGGGTCGGCATCCGCGGCGGTCAGGTAATGCCACAGAGCTGTCGCGAAGTCCTTCGCGTTCTCGGCCCGCTGCGCCTCCTTCATGGCCTCCTCGAACTTGAGCTTATCGATCTTGATCTCGACCTTGTCGACGTTGCCGGACATGATGTCCTCGAACATCGGCTTCAGTTCCTCGGGGATGCTGTCCTCCGTCCTGCTGACGGCGGGCTTGGCGTTGGGATCGTCGCGGCGGTAGGAGTCGAGTTCGGCGCGGAGGGCGTGGGCTTCCGCGATGGCGGCCTCGGCCACGTTGCGCGCGGCGTTCATGGCCTTTTTGTAGCGAGTGGAAAGCGCACGTTCGTCGTCGAGCTGGGTTTTCAGTTCGGACGTCTCCTCGGCGGCCGCGGCACGTTCCTTCAGGAGTTCGGCGATGGATTCATTTTTCTGCTGGAGTTCCAGGGAAGCGACGGCTTTCGGATCCTTGCGGCGGAGTTCCACTTCCTTTTCCAGGCGCTGGACTTTCGCGTTCAGTTCGGTCTGTGTGGTAAGCAGGCCGGAGAGCGTATTCTGAAGCGCTGCCGTCCGTTCCTTGAGCGCCGCGGATTCCTTCTCCAGGGCATCCCTCTCGTCATTGCTCTTCTTGAGAAGCGCATTTGAATCGGCGAGGGATTCCGTGAGCTTGCGGACCTCGGCGTTGGACGCCTGGTCGATCTTGATCTTCTCAAGCTGGGCCTGGGCGGCCACAAGATCCTTGTTCGCCTTGGCGAGGGCTTCGGCGGACGCGGTCTTTTCGGCGGTCAGCTTCTCCACCGATGCGGAAAGCGAGGCGTAGAGTTCCTTCTGACGGGCAAGTTCGGTGTCGTCGGACGATGCCGGCGCGGAGAACTTCGCGATCTGGGCCTTGAGGTCCGCGATCTGCTTTTCGGCGGACGCCTTCGACTCGGACAGGGACTTATTTTCAGCTTCGAGCGACTTCCGGACGGATTCGCCGGCCGCGAGCTTTTTGTTCTGTTCGGTCAGGTCCTTCACCTCGGCATTAAGCTTCGTCACATCGGATTCGAGATCGGAAGCCCGTTTCTCGGCTGCGGCCAGTGCCGCAGTCGAAGCGGCGGCTGCCTCGGTCTTCTCAGCCTTGGCTCTCGCCGCATCGAGTTCGGCTTTCGCGGCGACCAAATCGTTCTGAAGCTTCGCCTTCTCCTGCGTCAGGGCGGAAATCTTCGCAGCCACATCGGGCGGGATCGGCTTGTTCGCGGCATCGGCTGCGTATTTTTCCGCGGCGGACAGATCAGCTGCGGCCTTTTCGGCGGCTGCCTTCTGCTCGTTCAGGTCGCTTTTAAGCTTCGCATTCGCATCCACCAGCTCCTTCGTGTCCGCGGCGGCCTTTTCGGTCGCGGCCTTCTGCGCGTTCAGGTCGCTTGCCAGTTTCGCATTCGCATCCGTCAGGCTCTTCACCTTCGCTTCCGCATCGGTCAGGGCCCTGGCGTCTTCGGCGGAACGGACGGGGATGGCTGCGGGGGCCAGGCCTTTTTTCGCCGTTTCGAGTTCGGCTTTAAGCTTCTCATTTGCGTCCGTCAGACTCTTCACCTTCGCTTCCGCGTCGGCAAGCGCCTTCGCTTCTGCACCGGCGGTCGCGGCTGCTGTCGCGGCCGAAGCTTTCCGGGCCTCGACGACGGCGTCCTTCAACGCCTTGTTTTCGCTGGTGAGAGCGCCGTTTTTCGCGGTCAGGGTCGTAACGGATTCGGTCAGGGAGGCATTCTTCTTTGTGAGGTCCGCAGATTTCGCATCGGCGGATTCCTTTTCCTTCCTGAGCACGGCAATGTCCTCTTCGAGTTTTCTGACAGCCTCGGGCTGAGCGGAACGTGCCTGGGCAAGATCCGCCTCGAGTTGAGTCCGTTCGGCGTCGATCGCCGCCGTTTTCTTCTTTTCTTCTGCGAGCTTGGTTTCCAGCTGGTTCAGGGTACTCTTCGCGGCGGCAAGTTCGGCTGTCGCCCGCGAGGATGCCTCGAGCTTCTGCTTCAGTTCAGTTTCGGATTTTTTGGTCTGGTTGTAGGACGCCTGAATCGTGTCGAGCGCGGTCTTCCGGTCCGCGGCGGTCTTCTGCGCGGCGGCCAGGTCGGCGGCGGCCTTTTCCGAGGCGGTCTTCTGTGCGGCGAGATCAGCGGTGAGCTTCGCGTTGGAATCGGTCAGAGCCTTGACCTTGGCATTTGCGTCGGCGAGCTCCTGGGCAACGGTCTCTTCGATAGCGCCTGCGGATCCTGCCGCGGCGGCGAGTTTCGCCTTCGCATCGGCGGAATCCTTCTCGGCGGCGGCGAGTTTCGCCTTCGCATCGGCGGAATCCTTCTCGGCGGCGGCGAGTTTCGCCTTTGCATCGGCAGATTCTTTTTCCAGCACAGCGAGCTTCGTCTTTGCGTCCGCGGAATCCTTCTCGACCGAGGCAAGCTTCGTCTTTGCCTCCGCGGAAACTTTTTCGGCGGCGGCAAGTTTCTGTTCCGTCTGGGTCAATTTCGCCTTCAGTTCCTCGGCAGCCTTGACTTGTTCGGCGACTTTTTCCGCATCGCCGGCGGCCTTCAGGGCATCACGTTCAGAGGTGAGCTCCGCGACTTTCTTCTGAAGTGTATTTTTTTCCTTTGTCAGCTCCGCGACCTGCTCGGAAGCCTGCTTGGCGCGTTCAACGGCAGTCTGATTGGCAGCGACCTGCTTTTTGAGTGTGTCGACCTGATTCCGCAACGAAACGATTTCGGCAATGGCCTGCTGGTTGATCGTTTCGTTGGACACCTTGACGCCCGTGGAGGGAGTCGTCTTGCCGGCAGATTCGGCCTTGGTTTCGTTGATCTTGCGTTCCGCGGAACTGACCTTGCTCTGGGACATGGTGATGCGGTAGTTCACGACGGAACGGTTCCAGTTCGGGTCGCTCACGCGGAGTTTCTGAAACGACGACAGGGCATTGGTGTAGGCATCGAGGGCCTCCTGGTATTTCCCCGCTTCAAACAGCGCATCGCCTTTTTCGATATTGTCGCCGGCAGCGCGGAAGATATCCCAGTTCGCGTTCGTGGAAGAGGCTTCCGACGACGCAGTCTGCGATGCAGCCTCCTGCGGCACGGAAAGGGCACCGGCCAGCACGGCCAGCCCCAGAACCGCAAAAATACGGGAACACTTGACATTCATGGTGTTTCTCCTGTGTTTGTCATATATGAATCGTTTGATTGTTTCGAGGTCCGTCGGGGAACAGGTATGGTGCGAAGCGGCCCGACTCGCGGCCGGACACGGACACCGTCGCGATGAACACCCCGTCGTCGCGGTAGGCGCTTTCGAGTATCCGCGCCTTTTCATGCAGAAGCGCCACGAGGTCGGCGCGTTCCGGCGGGATTTCCGCACGGCATATCTCCGAAGCACCGCCGCACTGGGCGGAAAGCGCATTCAACAGGACGTCGATCCCCTCGCGGGTCCGGCAGGAAATGAACACCGCGTCGGGAAACGAGTTTTTGAGCTTGATCCTGGTCAGCGGATCGGTGATCAGGTCGCACTTGTTGCAGACTACGAGGATGGACTTGCGTTCCGCGCCGAGTTCGCCCAGAACGGAAAGCGTGGTCTCAACATGGTTGAACACATTCGGATTGGATGCGTCAAGCACCAGAACGATGAAGTCGGCCAGCACGGCCTCCTCCAGCGTGGAGCGGAACGCCTCGATGAGCGAATGGGGCAGACGGCGCACGAAACCGACCGTATCGGTCAGGATGAGGTGCGTCTTGTCCGGGAGAGTCAGGGCACGCGTCGTGGGATCGAGCGTGGCGAAGAGCTGGTCGGCGGCATACGCTTCGGCTCCGGTCAGGAGATTCAGCAGCGTGGATTTCCCTGCGTTGGTGTAGCCCGCTATGGCAGCATTCGGCAGGTTGGCGCGCATGCGGCTCTTCCGCTGCGTGCCGCGGTGCTTGCGGATTTCCGCGAGCTCGGACTTCAGGTCCGAAATGCGCTGGCGGAGTTCACGGCGGTCGATTTCGATCTGTTTTTCGCCGCCGCCGCGGGCTCCGGTCACGCCGCCGCGCTGGCGCGACAGGTGGGTCCAGGCTCCGGTCAGACGCGGCAGGAAATACTGGCAGCGGGCAAGCTCCACCTGGAGAACGGCCTCACGAGTGCGCGCGCGCGATGCGAAAATGTCAAGAATGACCTCCTGGCGGTCGATCACCTTCATGCCGAAGAGCTGTTCCAGGTTCCTCTGCTGAGTCGGGCTGAGCGCCACGTCGAAGATCACGACGTTCGCCCCGGCCTCCTTTGCGGCGTCGCGGATCTCCTCCGCCTTTCCGCTCCCGACGTAATATTTCGGGTTCGGCGCCTTGAGCCCCGCTATAACCTGCCCGGCGACCGGCACCTCCAGCGTATGCACCAGTTCGGCGAGCTCTTTCAGGTCGTCCGAAGTGGATGCCGGATCGGCAGGATGGATGCACGGACCGACCAGATACGCACGGAATACGTTCTTCCGTTCGTTTTCGTCCGTGCGGTATGTCGTTGTCTGGGGCATGCGTTCAAACTCCAGTCCCGGTCAGAGGCTTTTGCTGAAAAGGGAACGGTAACGGATGAAATACTGCAACCCGGATCCGACCGTGATCAGCACCACGGCGAGCTGGAGGATCTTCCAGATGACGGACACGGCGGAGGCGCCGAGGTCAAGCCCGCCGAGATGGATCCAGGCGGCCCCGCCGAACGCCAGCGTGAACATCTGCGTGGCGGTCTTCATCTTGCCCCAGCGGTCGGCAGAAATGATGACGCCCTTGGCCGAAGCCAGCGTCCGGAGTCCGGTCACCATGAACTCGCGCGTGAGGATTACGATCAGCACCCAACCGGGGATCATGGCATAGTCGAGCATCATCACGAAAGTCGCAAGGATGAATATCTTGTCCGCGAGCGGGTCCATCAGGCGGCCGAAGTCGCTTTCCACATGGTATTTCCGGGCGAGGTAGCCGTCCAGCAGGTCCGTGATCCCGGCAAGAAACGCCACGATCAGGGCGATCACGTGGCACACGTAGGCGGCATCCGCACTCACCTTGATGCAGGTCTGGTTCGCGTTGTCGAAGTTCGCCAGCACAACAAAACAGAAGATCAGGATGATCCTGCTGACGGTAAGAGCGTTCGGGAGATGTTTCATTTGCCTGTTCCTCCGGGCTTCTGCCCTTCAGGTTCGTATGTTCCGTACAAATCATATGCAGAAGTCCGCGTGATCGTCACGGGCACGACCATCCCCGCCGTCAGGTCCGCGGGGCACTTGGACACATGCACAGTCTGGTCGATGTCCGGGGCGTCCATGAGCATGCGCCCAAGCCATCTGCCGCGTCCGGAAGCAGAGTCCAGGATGACCTCGACTGTCTGTCCGGCAAGCGCACGGTTCGATTCCCGCGAGACTTTTTCCTGTTCGGCGGCGATGTGGGCCGCGCGTGCCGCCGCTGTCTTTGCCGGGATGCGTCCCTTCATGGCGGCCGCCGGGGTGCCGTCCTCCGGGGAATACGCGAAGACGCCGATGCGGGAGAAGACGCGGGATCTCACGGCATCCAGTAGCATCCGGAAATCGGCCTCCGTCTCCCCGGGGAATCCGGTCATCAGCGTGGTGCGGATGGAGAAGCCCGCCTCGCGGATCTTTCGGATCACCTCGGCCTGGCGTTCCGCCGTGATATGCCGGTTCATTGCGGCCAGGACAGGACCGGATACGTGCTGGACCGGCATTTCGATGTGCGGGATCAGGCGGCGGCACTTCCGGAACGCCTTGATCATGGCGTCGTCGATTGACGCCGGGTGCACGTACATCAGGCGGATTCGGAAATCCCCGGGCAGCCTGTCGAGCGCGGCGAGAAGTTTCGGCAATTCGGATGCGCCGCCGGTCCTGTCGCGGCCGAACGCTCCGGTGTCCTGCGCAATCAGGATCAGCTCGCCGTAGCCGATCTTGACAAGAGACTTCGCCTCGGCAACGACGGACTCGACCGTGCGGCTGCGGAGCGCGCCGCGAATGGACGGGATCAGGCAGTAGGTACAGCAGTTGCAGCAGCCGTCGGCGATTTTCAAGTATGCGAAATGTTCCGATTCAACAGGCAGACGCGGCGTCGTCTCGTCATAGATCCAGGAACAGGTCTTGGCCGGAGCCTTTTCGGAAGAGGACCCGGAGGAAGTCAGGCGTTTCAGCACGGCTCCGATTTCCGCCGGCCGGTCGATCCCTTCCCAGGCGTCGACCTGCGGGAATTTCGCACGTACCGAGCCGTCCTTGTCCCATTGCGGAAGGCAGCCGGCAACAACGATCAGTCGGCCCGCGCGGGATTTCTTCCAGGCACAAGCACGGCGGATTTCCGCCATGGCTTCCTTGCGGGCGGACAGCAGAAATGCGCAAGTATTGATCCACATGACATCCGCCTCATCGTCGTCGACGGTCAAGCCGAAGCCGTTCACAAGCAGGGCTCCGGCGGCCACGCCGGTATCGACCATATTCTTCGGACAGCCGAGGCTGACCAAACGCACGAGACGGAGTTGCGTCCGCTGTTCTTCCTGTCGTTTTTTCAAGTGTTTTTCTCCGGGATCTGGAAGGAGTTCAAATAACGCTATTATGATAATGTAGCACGCGGAGCGCCTTTTTTCCAGTCTTTTCCGCGAAAAAAACTCCACATTCCGGCATGTTTTCAGCTTCCCCTCGCATTGTGCGGGGCGCGCCCGGCCGGGCCTCCTGGGACGAAAACATTTTTCACGTAAGCGGCATCGACGTGATTCAACAGCCAGGACAGGCTTCCTATGATGCGATCTCCGTATCGTTCGAAACATGAAATTTTTATTGAATGTAATGCATTTTTTATCAATTTCGAGCGAAAAGATCGGGTTTCTCCTTGATTTCACGCAAATACGGTGTATCTTTTATGTTCGTTCGTGACAGCTCGCCACAATAAAATCACACTGTCAATCCATCTTTCAATCCTGAACTCAGCATTTCATCATTCGCCATGCCAAGATATACCCAGAAAATGCGGGAGATGATGACCGAATCCATCCGGCGCGACGTCTGTGCCGCGGGGATAGCGTTGTTGTGCGAGGGCGGTTGGGAAGCCTTCACCACCGAGAACATCGCGAAGCGCCTCAATGTTTCGCGCGGCGTCCTTTATAACTATTTCAAGGACAAAAACGACATCCTGTACGCCATTGCCAGTTCGTCCATCACCGCGCTCTGCGACAAGCTTGAGGAGATCGCCGGGAACGGCGCGTCCGCATCCGACCGGCTCACGGAAATGGCCCTGTGCATCATCGGCACGTTCAACCAGAAGCGGAAGTACCATCGCGCCATCATGGAAAACGTACCGCCGCCCAAGGCAAACGATTCGACCCATCCCGCCATCGTCGGGGGAATGCGCCGCCAGGCTCTCGTCGAACGCGTCATCAACGACGGCATCGCCAGCGGCGAGTTCCGCGGCGTCGACCTCACGGCAGCCAGCATTCTCTTCAACGGCGCCATCCACTACATCTGCATGATCAACGACATCGGGGATACCTCCATAGACCCCGTTCCAACCGTTCAACTTTTCCTCAGGAGCATTCAGAAGAACAATGAATAAGAAACTCCTTCTTCTTGCCGTGCCGTTCGCACTTTTCCTCGGCGCCTGCCAGAGTTACACGAAGCCCCCCATGGCAATCACCCATTCCACGTTCACCGACATCCCCGATGAAGAGAAAATCCTCTTCCCCGAGGAAATGAAGCTGCTCACGCTTGAGAAAGCACAGGAGATCGCGCTGAAGAACAATCCCGATTTCCTTCGCGTCAAGTTCACCATCGACTCCGCCCGCGCCAGATACTACCAGAGTTTCTCGTCGTACGCGCCCACGCTGAACGCCGGCATGTCCGTCAGCCAGAGCTTCTCCAAGGTCACGTCCTCAAGCTCCGGCGAAAAGCCATGGAACTTCTCCACGAGCGTCGGACCATCTTTCAGTGGCTCTCTCCTCATCTTCGACTGCCTCGGACGTGAAATGAACATCCTTGCGCAGAAATACAGCCTGAATCAGGCCAAGGACGCGCAGGAAGACGCGAAACGCCTCCTGCTCCGCACCGTCGCGTATTCCTACAACGACGTACAGCAGGCGATCTCGCAGAAGGCCATCGCCGAGGCCCAGATCGACTACGCCAGAAAGATGCTGAAGGAAGCGCAGGACAAGTACGACGCCGGGTCCGCGCTCCTCTCCGACGTCCTCAACTTCCAGATCTCGCTCAAGAACGGAGAACTCGAGCTCATCCGCACCGAATACAACATCCGCGCCGCAAAGTACGTCCTCGCCGGAACGCTCGGCATCACGGACGGCACCATCCCGGACACCGTCGAGTTCGACGAGGCCAGGATGCCTGAAAACGAGGTCCTCGCGGACGTTACCGTGTACCTCGACTCCGCGCTCTCGAACCGTCCCGACCTCCAGCAGTACCGCGACCGCCTCGAAACGGCCAAGTACACCTTCTGGAAATCCCTTTCCGCGTTCGGCCCAACCTTCAACGCCAATTACAACCTCGGCTACAACTGGAGCCGCAACCAGACGCGTCTGGACCGCACCACCACGAGCAAATCCGGTTCCTGGAGCTTCAACTACGGAGTCAGCGCGAACTGGAACCTCTTCAACGGCTTCTCCGACTACTTCTCCGCGCTCCAGTCCTATGCCAGCCTCGCTGAGTCCGATTACTCCCTCGCGCAGACTTGGATCACCGTCATCACCGACGTCCGCACGGCCTATGACAACTATCTGACCAACATCGAAAAGGCGAACATCGCGCGCGACATTTACAAACTCACGAAGGAGACCCGCGACCTCGTCGAAAACGAATACAAGGCCGGCAGCGCTCTCGTGACCCGCCTCAACGAGGCGGAAAACTCCGTCATCAGCGCACAGCACAGCCTCCTCTCCGCCGTCATCAACGCATCCAACGCCAAGGCCCAGCTCGAAGCCGCCGTCTACGCGTTCAGCGACCGCGACATGGAAGGCGAGGAGAAAAAGGAAACAGGCGCTTCCTCCTCCGCACTGCCTCTTGATGAGGACACCGCCTCGGAAAACAGCTCCGCACCCGCCGCGGTCCCCGCTGGAGTCTGAACTCCCATCCCCTGAATCAAAATCAAAACTAACATAAAGGTTCGTCCCACATGAAAAAGATCCTGAAAACCATCGTCCTGCTCGCCATACTGGCGGGCGTCGTATATGTCGCCGGAAAAGTCTTCAAGAGCTACACAAGCAAGAAGTCGGAAAAAGTCGTCTTCAAGACCGAGGAAGTGCTCCGCTCCGACGTCATCCGCTCCATCTCCGCCACCGGCACCGTCGAACCCGAGGAACTCGTGAACGTCGGCGCGCAGGTAAACGGCAAGGTCATGAGCTTCGGCAAGGACGCCGAGGGCAACCCGGTCGACTTCAGCTCCCGCGTGACCGCCGGCATGGTGCTGGCGCAGATCGACGATGTGCCGTACAAGGCCGATCTCCAGGACGCCGAAGCAACTTATGAACGCGCCAAGGCCGGCATTCTTCAGGCCGAAGCCGGCATCGAGAGCGCCCAGGCCTCCCTCACGCAGAGCGAGACCCGCCTCAACCTCGCCAAGGCGAACTGGGACCGCGCGCAGACGCTCTACCAGTCCAAGACCATGACCAAGAGCGACTACGACAGCTATCAGTCCGACTACAACACAGCCCAGGCCGAAATCGCCGTCAAAAAGGCCGCCCTCTCCGAAGCGAAAGCGTCCCTCTCCAGCGCCAAGGGCACCCTCTCCAGCGCCGAGGCCTCCCTGCTCCGTGCTAAACGCAACCTCGACTATTGCACCATCACCGCCCCGATGGACGGCGTCGTGATCGACCGCCGCGTCAGCATCGGCCAGACCGTCGTCTCCAATCAGGCTGCATCCAGCATCTTCCTCGTCGCGAAGGACTTCGCGAAAATGCAGGTCTGGGTCTCCGTGAACGAGGCCGACATCGGCAGCATCACGCCCGGCATGGACGTCACCTTCTCCTGCGACGCCTTCCCCGGCGTCGTCTTCCAGGGCAAAGTCTTCCGCATCCGCCTCAACGCCACTCTCTCCTCCAACGTTGTCACCTATATCGTCGAGGTCAACACCGATAACGACAGCGGCATGCTGAAGCCCTACCTCACCGCCAACGTCAAGTTCATCCGCGAAGCGCGCCGCGGCGTCCTCGCCGTCCCGTCCTCCGCGCTCCGCTACACCCCGAACGTCAAGAACATCGATCCCGCCTCTCTCGCGAACCCCGTGCAGGCCGGACCGGATGAGGCGATCCTCTGGATCGAAAAGAGCGAAGGACTCCTTTCCCCTGTCAAGGTCAAGGTCGGGCTCAACAACGGCACCCTCGCCGAGATCGTCACCGACTCGTTGAAAGAAGGCGACATCATCATCACCGGCATCGACACCTCCGCGGCCCTGCGCAGCCCGGCGGACGCCGATTCCGGCATGCAGAACAACCCCTTCCTGCCCAAGATGCCCAGGATGCCGGGCCGCGGCAGCGCCGGCGCTCGTGAACGCGCCAGCCAGCGTGAAGCCGCCGTCGGCGCACCCGGCGCAGGCGGACCTCCCGCAGGCGGAGCACGTCCCGGAGCACCGAGAAACTGATCGCGAGGGTCATCCCCATGTCATCTCTCATCAAACTCGTCAACATCGGCAAGACGTATTTCCTCGGCGAGATCTCTGTGCCCGTTCTGAAGGGCATCTCCCTCGAGATCGGAAAAGGCGAATACGTCGCCCTCATGGGCGCGTCCGGTTCCGGGAAAAGCACCCTCATGAACATCCTCGGCTGTCTGGACCGCCAGACCGAAGGCGACTAT
>Ga0310786_10000116_pt1 | contig 128911 bp, 99 predicted proteins | sample AusTroGonzalo_MG_FD_203881 | JGI IMG/M metagenome (GOLD analysis project Ga0310786, IMG submission 203881) | Bovine rumen microbial communities from tropical cattle in Woodstock, Queensland, Australia - Gonzalo_03 (v2) (version 2) | ecosystem: Host-associated > Mammals > Digestive system >...
TGCCGGTCGCGTTCGTACTGTACATGGGGTTCTACTCGCGCCGCTACATCCGCGGCGTCGCCGACTTCCTCTCCGCCGGGCGGCTCTGCGGCAGATACCTGATAAGCGTCGCCGACATGGCCAACGCACTGTCGATCATCGGGCTCATCGGCTACATCGAATCCCACTACAAATCCGGCTTCTCGCTCGCCTTCTGGAACTACCTGACGCTGCCCGTCACCATCTTCATGGGCCTCACCGGTTTCTGCTTCTACCGCTTCCGCGAGACCAAGGCGATGAGCCTCGGGCAGTTCCTCGAGATGCGCTACAACCGCCCGTTCCGCATCATCGCCGCGTTCCTGCGCTCCATCTCCGAAATGCTGGGCAACATGATCATGCCCGCCGTCGCCGCGCGGTTCTTCATCTACTTCCTCGGTCTCCCCTACTACCTCAACGTGCCCGCCGTAAACCTCGGCGTCTTCACCGTTCCCGCGTGGCAGATCCCGACCTTCATGCTGCTGACGCTCATGATCCTGACCATCGCCGTGTCCATCATCTGCATGGGCGGCACCCTTTCCATCGTCATCACCGACACCATCCAGGGGATGTTCTGCTACCCGCTGCTGGTCGTTTTCGTGATCTTCGTGCTCTGCAAATTCTCGTGGTCCGAGGAGATCGTCCCCCTGATGCAGGACCGCGTCGCCGGCGAAAACTTCCTCAACCCCTACGACGTCGAAAACATGCGCGACTTCAACCCCTTCCAGGTCGCCGTCGGCATCATCATGCTGATCATCAACCGCGCGGTGTGGATCGGCGCCGGCAACACCTCCGCCGCCAAGACCGCCCACGAGCAGAAGATGGCGAATCTGCTCGGTCAGTGGCGCGGAGCCCTGAGCATCATGTTCTATCTGCTCATCGCCATCACGATCATCATGCTGTTGAACCACAAGCGCTTCGCCGTCGAGGGCAAGGCGGTGCGCGACACCCTGACCCAGCAGGTCGTGACCGACCTCGTGAACGACGACCCCGCGCTGCGCGACGAGATCATCGCCTCCGCCAGGGCGATCCCGCCCCAATACCACCGGATCGGCATCGATCCCCCGCTCAGCCAGAAGAAAAACCTCGATACGCCGTATCTGGATATGGTCCACCAGAAGCTCCTCGCCGGCAAGAAGGCCGCCGCCGCCCGCGAGGCCGCCAAGGTCAAACGCTCGCCGAGCTCCGAGGCGCTGCTCGACGCCGAAGCGCAGGCCAATGCGCTCTTCCAGCAGTTCCGCACCCTCTTCCACCAGATGATGATGGCGATCACCATGCGCAAGCTGCTCCCGACCGGTATGCTCGGCATGTTCTGTCTGCTCCTCATCATGGCGATGATCTCGACCGACGACTCGCGAATGTACTCGGCCGCCCTGACCATCGCGCAGGACGTGATACTGCCCCTCACCCCGAAGAGCCTCACCCCGAAGCAGCACCTGTGGATGATCCGCGGCGTCGCGATCTTCGTCGGCGTCTTCTTCTTCTTCGGCAGTTTCTTCATGTCGCAGCTCGACTACATCAACTTGTACATCAGTCTGATGATCATGATGTGGACGGGCGGCGCGGGGGCGATCATGACCTTCGGGCTCTACAGCCGCTTCGGCACCACCGCCGGAGCCTTCACCTCGATGTTCACGAGCATCATCCTCGGTTCGTTCGGGATCTTCCTCAACCGCAACTGGGCGGACCGCGTCTACCCGTTCCTCAAGGCGCACAACTGGGTCGAGCCCGTCGGGAACTTCCTCGACGCCGTCACCAAGCCCTTCAATCCGTGGGTAGTGTGGGAGATGAACGCCGTCAAGTGCCCGATCAACACTTGGGAAATGATCTTCCTCATCATGTGCTGCACCGTGATCCTCTACGTGCTGGTCTCGCTGTGCCAGACGCTCAAGATAACGTTCAAGCCCTTCGGCATCCACTGGCGCGAAGACAAGCTCTTCAACCTCGAGCGGATGCTCCACCGCGGCAAGTACTCGATCGACGGCGAAGTCAAGACCCGCATGGAGTGGTCGCTGCGCAACGTCTTCTCCAAGCTCATCGGCATCACCCCCGAGTATACCCGCGGCGACCGGGCGATCGCGTGGGGGCTCTTCTTCTACAGCATCGTCTACCAGTTTGGGATCATGTTCCTCATGGTCTTCGTCTGGAACAGCTTCTCGCGGTGGTCGCTCAAGTGGTGGAGCAACTACTTCTTCATCGAGTCGCTCGTGGTGCCGGTGCTGGTGGCGAGCCTCTCGACCGTCTGGTTCACCATCGGCGGTCTGGTCGACTTGGTGCAACTCTTCCGCGACCTCAAGACCCGCATCGTCAACCCGCTCGACGACGGCCGCGTCGAAGGCAGCATGTCGCTCGCCGACAAAGCCGAGCTCGAAGCGGTCGACAAGAAGAAGTGATATTCGCCGCACTTTTGCGATCCCGGAGCGCCCGACTGGCGCCCCGGGATTTTTTTCGCCCGTGCCGCCGCAATACGGCGTTTTTCCGGAATTTTTCGGATTTTCGCATTTTGTCCACATAACATCTGCTAAAATCCCACAACAAAACATTTGCATTTGGACGAGGAAATGGTAATTTATGCATGTGGACAAAAAAGTCCGCGGAACGAATGATACACACCAACCCCACCATAAAAGGAGAAAGGGTAAAGTCATGAAACCGCAAATGGTGAAATTCGGCACGAACGAGCTGATGGAGTGCATCGACGTCTTCAACGTCTCCAAGGAAACGCAGGCGAAGATCCGCGCACTGCTCGAGCAGGAAGATCCGGAACCCAACGCCGGGGTGTTCTTCCGCTACTACAACGAGCGCAGCAAGGTCGTCGAATTCGAGAAGCAGTTCGCCGAAAAGATGGGCGTGCCCTACGTGCTCGCCGTCAACTCCGGCACCAGCGCGCTGATCGCCGCCATGGTCGCCGCGGGCGTCGGCCCCGGTGATGAAGTCATCGTCCCCGCCTACACCTTCTTCGCCTCCGTCTCCGCGATCGTCGTCGCCAAGGCGCTGCCGATCATCGTCGACATCGACGAAACGCTGACCATCTCTCCGGAAGCCATCGAAAAGGCGATCACGCCGCGCACCAAGGCGATCGTCTGCGTCCACATGATCGGTCTGCCCTGCAACATGGCGAAGATCACCGAGATCGCCAAGAAGCACAATCTGAAGGTCATCGAAGACACCGCGCAGGCGTGCGGCGGCAAGTTCCAGGGCAAGTACCTCGGCACCTGGGGCGACTTCGGATGCATCAGCCTCGACGCTTACAAGGTCATCGCCTGCGGCGAAGGCGGCGTCGTGATGTGCAAGGACGAATTCGAGTACACCCGCGCCCAGAGCTGGCACGACACCGCCGCCTGCTGGCGCCCGAAGCGCTACGCCCGCGAGCGTCAGGATGGCGAGCTCTTCTGCGGTGAGAACTACCGCATGAGCGAGCTGGAAGGCGCGGTCGCGCTGGCGCAGCTGCGCAAGCTCGACTGGATCAACGACACCTGCCGCAAGAACTGGAACCGCATCCGCGAGAGCGTCAAGCTGCCCAGTGGCGTCAAGTGGGTCGAAACCAACGACAACAGCGGCGTCTGCGGCTACTCGCTGCCGATGATGTTCGAGGATCAGGAGTACGCCGTCCGTGTCCAGACCGCCAAGTTCGGCGTCGGCGGCAACGCGCTCAACGAGACGCAGGGCGTCCGCAACTGGCACATGGCGTGGTACTGGGAACACATCCTCGAGCAGAAGGCCGCAACCCAGGACGGCTGCCCCTTCACCTGCCCGCACAACGCGCAGATCAAGCTCAACTACACGCCGGATTCGTGGCCCGAAACCAAGCGGATCATCGGTCACATGGGCACCATCGGCGTCGGACCGTTCCTGACCGAAGAGCAGCTCAAGAACAAGATCGAAAAGCTCAACAACGGCTTCAAGACGGTGTAAAAGCCACACTCCGACGGCATCCGGCGACAATTGGCGCCGGATGCCGTATTTTCAACCCAACATAGGATAATACATCATGCCGAAAGTCGCAGCTTTCTTCGACCTCTTCTTCAAGGGCGAACCCCTCGAGCGTCAGGCGGAACTCATCGCCGAGTGCGGTTACAAGTACGCCGAAACGTGGAAGGGCGCGGATCTGGACGAACTCAAGGCGATGACTTCCCGCGACGTGAAGCTCGTCAGCGTGCTCGTCAACGGCGTCACCACCAAGGAGTACTTCCCGAATGACGTCAACACCCGCGACGCTTTTCTGGAACGCGTCGACAAGATCGCCGACAACGCGCTCGCCGTCGGCTGCAAGCAGGCGATCGTCACCGCCGGCTGCCAGCTCAACCGCAAGAGCTATCAGGAGCAGCGCGCGGTGCTGGTCGAGACCCTTGCCAAGGCGGGCGAGATGCTCAAGTCGCGCAACTTCTCGATCAACCTCGAGACGCTCAACACCGACGTGAACCACGCCGGGTATCTGCTCAACGACCCGACCGACACCGTCGCCATCTGCAAGGAGACGGGGTGCCCCAACGTCAAGATGCTCTACGACATCTACCACATGGGCATCATGACCGGCAACCTCACCGATTTCCTGCGCTTCAACATCAAGCACATCGGGCACTTCCACATGGCGGCGATCCCCGGTCGGCACGAGCCGAAACGCGGCGAGACCAACTACCCCTTCCTCTTCGGGGAGATCGACAAGCTCGGTTACGAGGGGTACATCGGCTTGGAATACATGCCGCTGCTGCCCGGTCGCGAGTCGCTGCTCGAGACCAAGGAGTATCTCGGCATCTGACGCTCCCGTCGGCGACGGAAATATCCGCATCTCATCCCGGGACGCCCAGCGCTCCGGGATTTTTTAGATTTATCCACACAAAATCCGCCGATCCGCCACACCCGGCGATTTGAAATCGGTCGGAGGAATGATAATTTATTATCATGCACAAAAAATCGGTCGGGGAAAAGAGCTCCGCCGCCGCAACGCGAAAGGACAGGATATGAAACAGCAGCGGGTGAAGTTCGGCAAGGACGAACTCATGGAGTGCGTCGACGTGTTCAACGTCCCCAAGGATGTACAGGCGAAATTCCGCGAGATGCTCGACCAGCTGGAGCAGGAACCCGATGCCGGCAAATTCTTCCGCTACCACAACGACCGCAGCAAGGTCGTGGAGTTCGAAGCGAAGTTCGCCGAGAAGATGGGCGTACCCTATGTGCTCGCCGTCAACTCGGGTACCAGCGCGCTGATCGCCGCCATGATCGCCGCCGGCGTCGGTCCCGGCGACGAAGTCATCGTCCCCGCCTACACCTTCTTCGCCTCGGTCTCGGCGATCGTCGTCGCACAGGCCGTTCCCGTGATCGTCGAGATCGACGAGTCGCTGACCATCTCGCCCGAGGAGATCGAAAAGGCGATCACTCCGCAGACCAAGGCGATCATCGCCGTCCATATGCTCGGGCTCAACTGCAAGATGGACAAGATCACCGAGATCGCCAGGAAACACAACATCGCCGTCATCGAAGACACCGCGCAGGCGTGCGGCGGCAGATACAAGGGGGAGTACCTCGGCACCTGGGGCGACCTCGGGTGCATCAGCCTCGACGCCTTCAAGGTCATCGCCTGCGGCGAAGGCGGCGTCGTGATGTGCAAGGACGAATTCATGTACATCCGCGCCCAGAGCTGGCACGACACCGCCGCCTGCTGGCGTCCGAACCGCTTCGCCCGCGAGCGTCGTGAAGGCGAGCTTTTCTGCGGAGAAAACTACCGCATGAGCGAGCTGGAAGGCGCGGTCGCGCTGGCGCAGCTCCGCAAGCTCGACTGGATCAACGACACTTGCCGCAAAAACTGGAACCGCATCCGCGAGGAGGTCAAGCTGCCGAACGGCGTCAGGTGGGTCGAACCCAACGATCCCTCCGGCGTCTGCGGCTATCAGGCGCCGATGCTCTTCGAGGATCAGGAGTACGCAGTCCGGCTGCAGGATGCCAAGATCGGTCTCGGCGGCAACGCCCGCAACGAGACGCAGGGCGTCCGCAACTGGCACATGGCGTGGTACTGGGAGCACATCATCGAAAAGAAGGCCTCCAACGCCGCCGGGTATCCCTTCACCATTCCGCTGGTCAAACGCCAGATGAACTACACGGTCGATTCGTGGCCCGTGACCAAACGCATCATCTCGCACATGTGCACGATCGCCGGGATCACCCCGTTCCTGACCGAGGAGGAGATCAAAGCGAAGATCGAAAAGATCAACAACGGATTCAAGACAGTGTAACATAAATCATACGCCGGTGTCCGGCGAATCGCCGGATGTCGCATTTCAAAAACAAAAAAAGGAAAAATATCATGCTCAAATTCGCAGCCTACTTCGACCTCTTCTTCAAGGACGAACCCTACGACCTCCGCGCCAAACACTTCAGCGAGTGCGGCTACAAATACGCCGAAACGTGGCGCGGCGGCGACCTGGCGGAACTCAAACTGATGACTTCCAGCGACGTGAAGCTCATCAGCGTGCTCATCTCTGGCACCAAGGACACCAGTCCCAGCAACCTCGAGACCCGCGACGCCTTTTTGGAGAAAGCCGACCGTATCGCCGACAACGCCCTCGCCGTCGGCTGCGACCGGGCGATCGTCACCGCCGGACCCCAGATCAACAAAAAGAGCTATCAGGAGCAGCGCTCCGTGCTGGTCGAGACCCTCGCCATGGCGGGCGAAAAACTCAAGTCGCGCAACTTCTCGATCAATCTCGAGACGCTCAACACCGTCGTCGACCATGCGGGATATCTGCTCAGCGACCCCAACGACACCATCGCCATCTGCAAGGAGACGGGCTGCGACAACGTGAATATGCTCTACGACATCTACCACATGGGCATCATGACCGGAAACCTCACCGACTTCCTGCGCCACAACATCAAACGCATCGGTCACCTCCACCTGGCGGCGATCCCCGGTCGGCACGAGCCGAAGCGCGGCGAGACCAACTATCCGTTCCTCCTCGAAGAGATCGACAAGCTCGGTTACGACGGCTACGTCGGCTTGGAGTACATACCGCTGCTGCCCCATCGCGAGTCGCTGATCGAGACCCGGGAGTATCTGAACTTCTGACGTTCGGAACGCACAGGGAGAAGCGGATTTCCGCTTCTCCCGGCGGCTCCGTAAAAAACATTTTTCGGAAGGACGCTTGAGACGATGAACTACTTTTCCACCCCGCAGGTCATCGGGCGCGGTGCCTACGCCGTACCGGAGTTCCCGACGCCGGAGTCGCTGATCGCGCATCTGGATTATCTCGGGATCGACCGCTCGCTCGTCTACAGCGTCGTCGCACAGGATTACTCGCCCGTCTGCGGCAACAAGGAACTTCTGGAGACGATCGAGCCCTACCGCGACCGCCTCAAGCCCGTCTTCGTGCTCACCCCCTCGGACTTCTTCGAGTCGGGCACGCTCGCGTGGCTCAAGGAACAGGCGGCGCGCGGCAACCGCAGTTACGAGCTCCGGCTCAAGATGTCGCGCTTCCCGCTGCGGCAGATCGAACGGCTGCTCGCGGAACTGCACGAATTCCGCCCGGTATTCTTCATCGACCGGGTCGACAACAACCTCACGACCGCCGACTTCGAGCAGATGGGCGTCTTCGCCGAACGCTACCCCAAGGCGTATTTCGTGATCTGCCGCCAGCTGTGGACGAGCTTCGCGGAGACGGTGGACCTGATGTGGCGGTACAAAAACATCGGCGTCGACATCTCGTACCTGCACATGCGCCACAACATCGAGCTGGTCGTGAAGGAGTTCGGCGTCGACCGCCTCTTCTTCGGCTTCGGTCACGAGTCGCAGTACGGCGCGGCGGTCGGTGCGCTCGCCCACGCCGAGATAACAAACGAAGAGCGCGAGCTCATCGCCCACGGCAACTTGGAAAACCTGCTCGGGATCGCTCCGCTCACCCGAAAACTCGCGCACGAACCGGAATTCGCCGACAAACCGCTGTGGAACGCCTTCCGGCAGGGCAAGCCGCTCACCGGCGTCAAGGTCATCGACATCCACAACCACCTCGCCGGACCGAACACCCGCGGCTGGATGCTCCCGGAGCCCCACCCCGCCATCGCCATAAAGGAGATGGTGCGCGTTATGGACCGCTACGGCGTCGCGCAGTCGATACTCATCTCGAACCGCGCGCTCTTCAGCGACCTGTTGCGCGGCAACCGCGAAGCCGAGGAGCTGGCAAAAGAGTTCCCCGGCCGCTTCAAAGGGTACTTCGTCCTGAACCCGTGGCACGCGGACGAAGTCGACGAAAAGATCCTGGACGAGTTCTTCAGCCGCGACTACTTCATCGGCTTCAAACTGCTGCCCGGCTACTGGCTGGTATCGCTCGACGACCCGCGCTACACCATCGCTTACGAGTACGCCGAAAAACACCATCTGCCGCTCTTGATCCACACTTGGACGAAGGAGATCGAGCCCCTCGCCGAGATCGCGCAGCGCTACCCGCACGCCAAGTTCATCGCCGGACACACGGGGTGCAGCACTCTGGGCAGCGAACGCGTCGTCGCCGACGCCGAAAAGGCCGACAACATCTATCTCGACTTCACCGCGTGGTTCTGTTCGCAGCACAAGTGGTTCGAGCTCTTCAAGCGCTTCGACAAGTCGCGCTTCCTCTTCGGCTCGGACGCGGCGCTCCACAACGAATCCTACGAACTCGCGTGCTTCCTGTCGCAGCCCGTGCCCGACGCGGAACTCATACCGATCCTCGCCGGGAACTTCGAGAAGATCCTCGCCGACCGGTGCTGAATCGGCTTCACTGCGCCGGTTTGGGGGACTCGTCGACGTTGATGGTTTCGGAGTTCTTGGCGCGGTACTCGCCCGGCGTCATGCCGAACTCCTGATGGAAGCAGCGGCTGAAATAGCGCTGGTCGGGGAAGCCGACCGCCGCCGCGATCTTGCCGACCGAAAGCCCCGGATCCTCCTTGAGCATCGCCGACGCGCGCGACAGCCGCAGCTGCGACAGATAATCGTGCAGCGACAGCTGGTAACGCTCGCGGAAGAGCCGGTTCAAGTAAGGCGCGGAAAACTGGGTCATCGCCCCCAGATCCTTTATGGACAGATCCTTGTAGTAATATTCGTCCAGATACTCCTTGATCTCCTGCAACACGCCGATGCGCCGGTTGTCGTTGTCGACCGCGAAGCACTTGTTGTGCAGCGCGCTGTCCAGACTTTCCATCAAAAGATAGTGAAAACGCGCACGGGACGGCAGCGCTTCGGAGGCGCAGCGCCACAGATTCGCCGCCCCCGGCGAACTGAGCCGGACGCGCGGTCGCCGCTTGCCGGGCGCAGAGGCGACGACCCGGCTCGGACCGCTGCTCCGTTCGGGGCGGTAGCCGCCATCCGGCGTGTAACAGGTGTAGTGGACGTCGATCCCCCGGGGGACGACGGTCAGCCACAGGAGCGTGTACGGCAAATCCTTGCGCAGATAGTGTTCCGTATGCACGGTCCCCTGCAGAAACACCCGGATCCTTCCGTCGGCGAGGTGGTTCCAGACGCCGTTGACGTGGAGCGCCATCTCGCCGTGGATCAGCCGGATCATCTCGACATGGCTCCAGTGGCGGTGCGGAGGGTAATAGGGCGATGCATATTCCCCCTCCGGTAGCGGATCTTTAAAATCCACATCGGAGGGTGAATAATAAACCGCGCCGTTCTCGTACAGCGACCGCAAAGCCCGTGTGAGTTCCTCTTCCAGCATCCGCCGTTCTCCAAGGTAAAATCCTCTGACTCGGCAATAAATTACCGCCGCACGGTCGAAATTCAACCCCCGGCGGCGGCAAATTCGCCGTTTTTTTCTTAAAATCCACACCCGCCCTTTGATTCCGCCTCGCGAAACGGCATTGGTCCTTTATATCAACGAAATGGTCGGATATGGCAACGAAAAGCCCGGAACGCCGCTTGCTTATGCCCCGGCAGACGTCTAAATTTACCGCAGACACAAAAAATATTCTGCCGCCAACCTAACTTTGAAAGGAAAGAAAATGGGCAAACTGGCGATCAACGGCGGAAAACCGCTGCTGGGTGAAAACGAGGCGAAGGTCACTCCGTGGCCGCCACTGAGCGACGCGACCGAGGCGAAAATCATCGAAGTCTACCGCTCGCGCAAGTGGTCGTTCAACAGTGAAAGCGAACAATCCTTCGAAAACGCGTACAGCGCCTTCCACGACACCAGATACGGCATACTGATGTCCAACGGCACCGTGACGCTGGAGTGCGCGCTCGCCGCGCTCGGCGTCACCAACGGCGACGAGGTGATCGTTCCCTCGCTCACCTGGCCCGCGACCGCGATGGCGGTGCGCTACGTCGGCGGCACCATCGTCTTCGCCGACATCGAAAAGGATACGATGTGCCTCGACCCCGCGGCGTTCGAAGCCGCGATCACGCCGAAGACCAAGGCGGTCATTCCGGTCCACCTCTACGGTTCGATGGCGAATCTGGACGCGATCATCGCCATCGCCGACAAGCATGGGATCGCCGTGTTGGAGGACTGCGCCCACATGCAGGGCGGCAAATGGAACGGCCGCGGCGTCGGCAGCTGGGGCAGGATCGGCAGTTTCAGCTTCCAGCAGTCCAAGACCCTCTCGGGCGGCGAAAGCGGCATCTGCATCACCAACGATCCGGAACTGGCGGACCTCATGTATCGCTTGAAGCACATCGGCTACTCGCGCAACGACGCGCAGGGCGGAGCGAAAACCCCGCCTCCGACCGACCTCTGCTGCCACAACTACCGCGGACTCGCCATTCAGGCGGTCATCATGGAAGGGCAGATCGCCGGAGTGCCCGCCTACCTCGAAGCATGCTCCAAGTTCGCGAAGGCGACGGAAGAGGCGTGCAAAGACATCCCGGGCGTGGCTTTCCAGAAGCCGGGGCTCAAGGCGACCCGGCAGGGCTACTACGCGCGCGGCATCGGCTTCACGGGCGACATGTGGAAAGGCATCGCGCCCAAGTACATCGTCGCCGCGCTCAAAGCCGAGGGCATGAAGTGGTTCACCCCCACCTACGGCATCGTCCGCAAACACATGCTCTTCAACCTGTCGCAGAAATACTGGCGCAACGCCGGCGACCCCGTGGCTGAGGCGGTCTGCGCGTCGAGCATCGTCACCATGCACATGCTGATGTCCGCATCTGGCGCGGCGGAGCAGGTCGCGGACGCGCTCCACAAACTCGCGGCGAACGTCGAGGAACTGCGCGAATACGCGAAAAGTCAGCAATAAATCCCTCTATTTCGAAGCGAATCGCAGCTTTTTCGCTTGATAAACACGCGACTGCGGCATATAATATACCGCAGTCGTTTTTTCGGTCAAAAACCGTTCGTACCAACACTACCTTAAAAGAAGGGAGAAAAAATGAAAAAGTACCCGATCGGAATCCAGATCTACACCGTGCGCGACGTCTTGGAAACCAACTTCAAGGACACCGTGAAGCAGGTCGCCGACCTCGGCTACGACGGCATCGAATTCGTCTCGCGCTTCGGCGAAAACACCCCGGAAGAGGTCGCCGAGTACGTGAAGAGCCTCGGACTCAAGACGCCGTCGATGCACACCAGCCGCGTCAACGCCGGCGATCCCGCGTTCACCGACTACGCCTACGCCAAGGCGATGGGAATGAAGACCATGGTCTGCTCCGGTCTGAAGAAGGAGTTCATGGCGAACTTCGACACCGTCTATCAGCAGCTCCGCGCGGTCAAGGCGGCGGCGGCGAAGAACGGCTTCGGCTACGCCTACCACAACCACAACTGGGAGTTCGTCAAGCTCGCAGACGGCACCTGGGCCTATGACAAGCTGGTCGGCGACGACCTCGACGTCGAGCTGGACGTCTACTGGCTCGCGCAGGGCGGCGTGGATCCCGTCGAGTACATCAAGCGCTACGCCAAGCGTCTGCCGCTGCTGCACCTCAAGGACCGCAACCCCGTGACCAACACCTTCACCGAACTCGGCACCGGCGACATCCCGCTCGCCAAGTGCGTCGAGGCGCTGGAAGGCTCGAAGTGCGAGTGGCTGATCTACGAGCAGGACGTCTGCAACTATCCGAGCATCGAAAGCGCCAAGATCAGCATCAACAATCTGAAGAAGATCCTCGGATATTGAGGCAAATAAAAGCGTTCTGCGCTTGATAAACACGCGACTGCGGCATACAGTATGCCGCAGTCTTTTTTTTGTGTGTCTTTTCAACGGAAAGCGGTCATCATGTCTGAAAAACTACCGATAACGGCGGTGCTGGACACCGACACCTACAACGAGATCGACGATCAGTTCGCATTGTCCTACGCGCTGTTGGCGCGACAGGCGGTCGACCTGCGGGCGGTGATCGCCGCGCCCTTCAGCAACTTCCGCGCAGCGACTCCGGGCGAGGGGATGCGGAAAAGTTACGACGAAATATGCCGCATCCTCGCGCTTTTCGGTCGAAGCGCCGAAAACTTCGCGTACCCGGGTTCCACCAGCTACCTGCCCGACCGCCGGACTCCGGTCGACTCCGCGGGGGCGCGCCGGATCGTCGAACTCGCGCGCGAGGCGCGCGCCGCCGGGCGCAAGCTGCACGTCCTCGCCATAGCGGCGATCACCAACGTCGCCTCAGCGCTGCTGCTCGCGCCCGAAATAGCGCGGGACATCGTGATCGTCTGGCTGGGCGGTCACGACTTCGACTACAAGGACAACAACGAATTCAATCTGCGGCAGGACGTCCCCGCCGCGCAGGTCGTCTTCGATTCCGGAACGCCGCTCGTCTGGATCCCCTGCCGCAGCGTCGCGTCGTACCTCGACATCACGCTCGCCGAGCTGGTCCCCGCCCTCGCCCCGGCAGGCGAACTCGGCAAGTTCCTCTACGGCCGGACCGAGGAGCTGATCAAACTGCGCAACATCCCCTCCAAGATCATCTGGGACATCTCCACCGTCGCGTATTTTTCCGTACCGGAGGCCTGTTTCGCACACCCCATCCCCGCGCCCGTGCTCGGCGACGACAAAAGCTGGACGCCGGTCGCCGGCAGGCACGATATCGTCGTGGTGAAGTCGCTCGACCGCGAAGCGGTCTTTGCCGACCTCTTCCGGAAGCTCGCGACCTTCGACGCGGCGAAAAACTGAAACTCCCCGGGAGGTTTTATATGCGTAAACTCGTTAACAAATATGTATGGCTTCTGACCGGGATGTTTTACGTCTTGCTGGCGGTCAAGTGCGTCATGGCGTGGGACGGCGGCAGCGGCGCGGCGCTGATCGGCGCGAATCTGCCGCACTGGCTGATGCTCCCCGTGCTGATGACCGTCGGCGTCGCGCTGGCGAACTGGCTGGCGCCGAAGATCCTGATCGAACCCGAGGGCGCGCCCGCGCTCCGCAAGGTGATGATGCTCACGCTCACGCTGATACTCTACGTCGAAGCGCTGCTCTTGTTCATCCCGCTCGTGCGGGAAAACTCGGTGCGCTTCACCAGACTGCTGATCGGCGGAGTCGGCGTCTTCTTCGTGCTGCTGGGGATGCTGATGCCGAAACTCAGGCGCAACCGCCTCGCGGGAGTGCGTTACACCTGGACGCTCACCGACGCCGAGGTCTGGCGCGACAGCAACCGCGTCGGCGGCGGATACACATTGATCATGGGGCTCGGATTGCTGGTATCGTTGTTCGTGCCGCAGCGGCGGGAGATGTTTTTTTCGACCTTCGAGATCTTCCTCGTCATCGCCTACCTCGTGACGCTGACACTGCACTCGCGCCTGATCGCGCTCAAAAAGAACCCGCCGCAAGAGTAGCGGTCGCCGAACGGGCATGAGGACGGCCGTAAAAGTTTTTCTCACCGCCGCGCTGGCGTTCTTTCAGCTGGTCATGACCGGAGTCGTGCTCTTCGCGGCGGCGGCGTTCGTCTTCGAGCTGCTCGGCGACAACGACGACGGAACTTTCACCCCGAGTGCCCGAAGGACGATGATCGCCGCGCGGCAGTTTCTCTGCGTCCTCGCGGTGTGGCTGATCTGGCTGTACGTGACCATCCGGGCGCTGATCCGTATGTGGAGAAAAAAAGCCGAGGCCGCACCGAAAAACGAGGCGACGCTCTAGCGGGCGCTCGGGGCGTCGTCGGCAGCCAGCGAAGTCGGGATGACGACGTCGATGCCGATGCGGCGTTCGCGGCAGAATTCGCGGATCTTTTTCACGTTCGCATCGCCCGCGGCGCTGTCCGCCTTGTCGCGGATCAGCTTGATCCGGACGGGCTTGAGGCTCGATATCGCGGACTTCACATCCTCGACGGAGCAGTTCCGCCCGTTCACCCGGAAAAGCTCGCCGCCGTGCAGCTCCTCGATCTCCAGCCGACCGCCTTTCAACATCCGGTTGGTCCGCATGACGACGAAGAGGTGATAGATGCCGAATGCCTGATGCTGGACCGTATGGGAATCCAGCGGATCGTTCGGAAAACCGATGGTCCCGATGCTCTCGTAGCCGGAAAAGTCGACCGCGGTCCCGGCCGGCAGCGCGCGCCAGCGCGTCATTTTGGTCTTGTCATAAGAAAAGAGCTTCATCATCACCGGCGCGATCGGCGAATCGTCGACGGTGTTGATCTCGATCATCAGGTCATCGTCGAACTCCCGGCTCTTGTACTTGCCGCGCGGCAGAATGCGGATCGCCCCCTTGACCCGGATGAAACGCCCGAACTCACCGGAAAGCAGCGGCACGATGTAGCGTTTTTCCGTCGCCGCATGGTCGGAGTGCACCTGATGAAACGAGTGAATGATGTCGGCAAAGCCGTGATAGGTGTTGTCGCCCTCGCCGGAGTAGAAATTTTCCCAGCAGCGGTTGAGAATGTCCAATTTGCTCCCCGCGATGTCGTAGTGCTGGGTCGCCATGTCCTCACCGATCTCCTGCAGCGCGAAACGCACCGGCGCCTTGACGCCGCTCAGCAGCATGACTTCGCGGTAGTGCAGATAAAATCCGAGCCCGAGCCAGATGAAGGCGATGCCCGCGGCGACCGCCAATGCGAAGATCAATTTTTTTATCTGTTTGGAAATCATATTATTTTTTCACCTCCGGGATGATTTTTTATCCACTATGAACCGGTGCGCCGCCGCTGCGAAGACCGCGCCGGACAAGTTGTGCCAAATACTGAAGAGCGCCCCCGGCAAAGCCGAAGCGACTCCGAAAAAATTCTGCGACAGCGCCGCCGCCAATCCGGAATTCTGCATTCCGACCTCGATCGCGATGGTCACGGCGGTCCTCCGGTCGCACCGCAACAACAGCGCGCACCCGTACCCGGCTCCGAGCCCGAAAAGATTGTGCAGCACGACCGCCGCCAGCACCAGCCACCCGCAGCTGCGTAGCGTATCGGAGTTCCTCGCGACCACGATGCCGATGGTCAGCACGATGCCGACGGCGGAGACCACCGGACAGATCTTTTCCAGCCATGCCGTCCGATTGCGAAGCAAACGGTTCACCGCAAGACCGAGACTCACCGGCAACGCGACCACCAGCAGAATACTCCGGAACATCGCCCATGCCGGAACACGCACGGTCTGCCCCAGATACAGCGCCGACAGCAGCGGCGTCAACACGATCCCCGCGACCGTCGAGCAGGCGGTCATCGTGATCGAAAGCGCCACGTCGCCGCCCGCCAGATACGCGATCACGTTGGAAGCCGTCCCGCCGGCGACAGTGCCCACCATGACCAGCCCGACGAGCTGCTCCCGGGGCAGCGACATCAAGTGCCCGAGCACAAACGCCAGCAGCGGCATCAGCACAAACTGCAGCGCTACGCCGATCAGCACCGCGCGCGGACGCCGCACCGCATTCAGAAAATCCTCCGGAGCGAGCGTCGTCCCCATGCCGAGCATGATGACGCCGAGCAGCGGCACCACCATCCAGCCCAGCGGCGCCAGCAACTGCGGGAATGCACATGCCAGCACCGAGACCAACACCGCCACCGCGGGAAACAACTTGACCGTCAGATTGACCATACGAATTCACGAACGCACCGGAGCGTTTGGAAAAAATATTTCATATAATATATCATGCCGCGGGTCATTTTAAAAGGTCGAACCGCCGCGGCAGGGCATTTTACACGCCCCGGCGCAGCGGCTTTTCAGTCCGACTTACAGCCGGGTCGCCAGCTCGACGAAGACGGGGACCATCCGGTCGATGGCGTTGCTTTCCAGATACTCGCACGCCGAGTGACCGCCTACCCCCTGACAGCCGAGGATCGCCACCGGCACGCCGAGTTTCTGCAGATGGCGGGCGTCGGTCGCCCCGGTCATCTTCACGAACTCGGGGACCTTGCCGGACTTGGCGAGCAGTATTTCCGCCAGCAGCCGCAGCTGCGGCGCCTGCGGATCACCGTTGAAGGGCAGACAGCCGCGCATGAACTCGACCTCCAGTCCGGTGGTCTCGGCGACCATCTTGGGAATCGTCTCCAGATCCTCAGCGCCCGTGATGCGGAAATTGACGATCAGCGACGCCTCGCCGGGAATCTGGTTCACCGCCTGACCGCCGGAGATGATGCACGGCGCCATGGTGTTGCGCCAATCCTCCACCGATTTGGGGTTGTCCCACGCCGCCGCGAGTTTCATATATCCCGTCATCAGCTTTTCGATCGCGTTGTCGAACGCCCACGGACGCGACGAGTGACCGGTTTTGCCGCGGGCGATGAGTTTCAATATCACCACCCCCTTGTGCGCGTACGTCACCCGTCCGAGCCCGCCGTTGCCGTCGGCGACCACGACCATTTTTTTTGCTCCGTAGCCCAGCTTTATCATCCCGTCGGTGGTCGAACCGCCGACCTCTTCGTTGCCGGTGAAGATCGCTCCGGCATCCGCCTTGCCCTTGAGCTCGATCAGCGTTTGGGCGACGCAGATCGCGTTGCCGAGATCGTCCGCGACTCCCCGCCCGTAGAGCCGTTCATCCTCGCGCAGTTCGAGCACGTACTGCTCGTCGGGGTTGGTCGCGGGAACGACGTCCACATGCGGGTTGAAGAGGATGTCCGGCGTCTTGTTGCCGGTGGTCGAGGCGAAGAGCAGATGCCGGTCCTCGACCTGCTCCAGAATGCAGAATATGCCGTGCTCCTCCAGATACTTTTTCATGCGCTCCTGCACGCGGTCCACCGCCGCCGGGTCGGCGCTGACCGGACGGAACGAGACAAACTCCCGCAACAGTTCAAGATGTTCTTTTTTCATGGTTTCCCCCTGTCGATCGTGGTGTGAATGGTGCCGCGTATAACCTAGCATGGCAACCGCGATTTGGCAAGCCGCTCCGCGCACTCCGCCCAAAAAAGCGCCGGATGTGACGGATTTTTGCGTTCAAGTGCTTGAAAATTATGAAAAATGCGTGTATTTTAAGTAATTCACGGGCTGTCGTCGGCACGGGGTCGCGGCAGCGGAAGTCAAAATCAACAACCAAAACAACCAAAAAACAGAAAAACATGCAAGAGAACAAATTCGAAGAGACCTTTCTGGATCTCAGCAACCTGCCGGCATCCATGGATGAACTGCTCAAGTCCAGCGAGAGCAGTCAGGCCCTCACCAAAGGCACCATCGTCAAGGGCAAAATCACCGACAAGCGCCCGGACGGCGTGCTGATCGACATCGGTTACAAAGCCGAGGGTTTCGTTCCGGCAAGCGAATTTATCAAGTACGACGAGATCAACGTCGGCGACGAGGTGGACGCCTTCCTCGAGGAGATCGAAAACCGCCAGAACCAGCCGACGCTCAGCATCGAAAAGGCCGAGTCCATCAAGGCGTGGAACCGCATCACCACCGAGTACGGCGAAGGCAAGGTCGTCAAGGGCTTCATCCGCCACCGCGTCAAGGGCGGCGTGATGGTCGACATCGAGGGCTTCCCCGCCTTCCTGCCCGGTTCGCAGCTCGACGTGGGCCCGGTGCACAACATGGACGACTACATCGGCAAGGAATTCGAAGTCAAGATCATCAAGATCAACCTCGAGCGCCGCAACATCGTGGTCTCGCGCCGCGAACTGTTGCAGGAGTCGCTGCGTGAACAGCGCGGCAAGCTCCTCGCCGAGATGAAGGTCGACGAGCTCCGCAAGGGCGTGGTCAAGAACATCACCGATTTCGGCGCGTTCATCGACCTCGGCGGCGTGGACGGTCTGCTGCATATCACCGACATCTCCTGGGGCCGCATCGCCCATCCCTCCGAAGTGCTGCACGTCGGCGAGGAGCTGGAGGTCGTCGTCATCGGCATCGACCGCGAAAAAGAGCGCGTCTCGCTCGGTCTCAAGCAGAAGACCCGCAATCCGTGGGACGACGTGGTCTCCAAGTATCCGAAGGGCAGCCTCGTCAAGGGCAAGGTCGTCAATCTGATGCCCTACGGCGCGTTCGTCGAGATCGAGACCGGCGTCGAAGGTCTGATCCACGTCTCCGAGATGAGCTGGACCAAGCGCGTCAACAAGGCGAGCGACGTCCTCTCCGTCGGCGAGGAGGTCGAAGCCGTCGTGCTGGAGATCGACCGCGACAGCCGCAAGATCTCGCTCGGTCTGCGCCAGAAGGAGCGCAATCCGTGGGAAGTCCTCGCCGAGAAGTACCCGGTCGGCAAGCACATCGTCGGCAAGGTCCGCAACATGACCAACTACGGCGCCTTCGTCGAGCTGGAAAACGACATCGACGGCATGATCCACGTCTCCGACATGAGCTGGACCCGCAAGATCAACAACCCGAACGAGCTGCTCAAGCCCGGTCAGGAAGTCGAAGTCGTCATCCTCGAGATCAATCCGGAACAGCAGCGCATTTCGCTCGGCCTCAAGCAGGCGGAGAACGATCCGTGGGCGAACATCAACGAGCTCTACAAGGTCGGCGACAAGGTCAAGGGCAAGGTCTCCAAGATCGCGCAGTTCGGCGCCTTCGTCGAGCTGTCCAACAAGATCGACGGTCTGATCCACATTTCCCAGATCAGCCGCGACCGCGTCGAAAAGGTCAAGGACGTGCTCAAGATCGGCGACGAAGTCGAAGCGCGCGTGATCAAGGTCGACACCGACGAACGGCGGATCGGTCTTTCGATCAAGGCGCTCACCGAGGACTTCTCCGAAGCCGACCTGAAGGCGGCGGAAGAGGAGTACACCGCGGCGCTCAAGCCCGGCGAAAACATGGTCGACATGGGCGAAGTTTTCAACTCCGCCAACCTCAAGTTGGAGTAGTTCGACACCGGAATCACGGGGCGGAGTTTCCGCCCCGTGATTTTTTTATCCCCACATTCCGGATGCGGCAACGGTGAAAAAGTTATTACTGCATCTCCATCGCGAGCGGATCGTCCCGGCGGTGAAATTCTGCAGCGGGCACTTCGGCGCGCGTGCGGTGATCGTCGTCATCGCGGTGCTGATCGGCGTGCTGGCGGCGCTGGCGACCTCGCTGATGCATGTGATAATGATGTTCCCGGCACGCTGGGAAATCCGGATGTGGCAGGGCGCCGCCGGTGGCGAATGGCTGGCGGGACTCGGGTTCGTGCTGCTGCCCTTCGCCGGTCTGGCGCTCTCGTTTCTGATCCAGCACCTCTGGGGCGGAGCCCGCTACGCCAAGAGCCTCAGCCCGCTGATACTGGCGCTGAACCGTCACCGCAATTCGATCCCGCTCAAAGAGACGATAACCCATATCCTGTCCAGTTCCGTCGCCGTCGGCTGCGGCGGCTCCGCCGGACTGGAGGCGCCGAGCGTGCTTACGGGCGCCGCCATCGGCGCCAATGCCGCCTCACTCTTCGGCATCGACCGGAGCCGACGCAATCTGCTGATCGGCTGCGGCGCGGCGGCGGCGATCTCCGCGATCTTCAACAGCCCCATCGGCGGAGTGCTCTTCGCCGTGGAGGTGCTGCTGCCGGAGTTCCGGGTGGCGGCGCTGGTGCCGATGCTCATCTCCAGTGCGGTCGCCACCGTGGTGTCGCGCGTGGTCCGACCGGACAGCGCCCATCTGGCGCTCGCCATCAACTCGCCGTGGCGCACCAACGCGGTCCTCTGCTACTTTCTCTGCGGCGCGATCTGCGCGCTGGTCGGGGTGTATGTGATCCGCTGCGCCTACGTGCTGAGCGGAACGCTCAAACGCACCTTCCCCTCCGCGCTGCTGCGGCTGCTCGCGGGCGGCGCGACGCTGTGTCTGCTGCTCGCGATCTTCCCGATCCTGCGCGGTCAGGGCTACTGGGCGATCGCGGAGATCTTCCGCGGCGAATTCGGCGAAATGCTCAAGCACTCGCCGCTGTTGTCGTACCTGCCGGGGGCTGCCGCGGCGGCGATATTGCTCGGGGCGGCGATCTTCGTCAAGGTCGTGACCTCGGTACTGACGGTGGATTCCGGCGGCGACGGCGGCATCTTCGCCCCGTCGATGTTCATCGGTGCGTTCACCGGCTTCGCTTTCGCGCGCGCGGTCAATTTGACCGGTCTGATCGAACTTCAGGAGCAGAATTTCGTGATCGTCGGCATGTGCGGAGTCTTCACCGCCGTGATCCGGGCGCCGCTCACGGGGATATTCCTCGTCGCCGAGGTCACGGGCGGCTACATACTGCTCGTGCCGCTGATGATCGTGTCGGCGGTGTCGTGGTGCGTGGCGCGGCTCTTCGAACCGCAATCGATCTACCGCAAGGTGCTCATCGAAAACAAACTATTGTACGACGACCGCGACCGGGCACTGCTCCAACGCATCCCGGTACGGCTCTGCATCGCGAGCGACTTCACTCCGCTCGCTTCGGATTGTCGGATCGAAGAAGTCAGCGAACTCGCGGGCGGGACGAAGCACAAGATCTTCCCCGTGCTGAACGGTTCCGGGGTGCTTCAGGGGGTGATCCGCGTCGACAAGATCATCACCGCCATGCTCGACCGCGATCTGGCGCGGACGCTCGTGGTCTTCGACCTGATGGAGGCTCCGCACGGAGCGATCTCCATCGACGAGGATCTGGCGGGGGCGATGATGCGCTTCGAGCGCTACGACCGCCCCTATCTGCCGGTCTACGGCGAAAACGGCAAATTCGCCGGATTCATCTTCAAGGACGACTGTCTCGCCAAATACCGTTCGCTCATTCGCGAAACCGACGGAGCGTAGCCGCAAAAGTTCACCGGAAGTTTCGCGACTTGAAATATCGGCGTTGGGCGTGTCTATTATTCCCGCATCATCCAACCCGTACATAATGGAGCACCAGATCGTGAAGATACACATTCTCGGCAGCTGCTCCGGCACCGAACCGATGCCGGGGCGCCACCATACGGCGTGGATACTGGAGACCGCGGGGCGGTTCTACCAGTTCGACGCGGGCGAAAACTGCGCGTGGACCGCGCACACCACCAAACTTGACGTGACGGCGCTGCGCGCGCTCTTCATCACGCATCCGCACTTCGACCACGTCGCCGGTTTTCCGCATCTGTTGTGGACGCGTTCCAAGCTCAAGAACTACTACCAGATGCCGCTCGTGGAGGACGTGCTGCCGGTCTTCACCCCCGAGCCGGAGCAGTGGGCGCACCTTTCGGAGCTGATGGTCTGCCTGCGCTCTAAGAAGGCCCCCATTTTCGCGACGACCAAGGTAGTCGACGGCGAAGTGTTTTCCGACGAAGCGCTCAAAGTCGAGGCGCTTCACAACCGGCATCTGCGCGTTTCGGAAAACGGCGACTGGCGGTCGTTCAGCTACCGGATCTTCACCGAGGGGAAACGCATCGTCTGCTCCGGCGACTTGAAAGAGGTGGCGGAACTGGACGAGTGGTTCGCCGCCGGGTGCGATCTCGTGCTGATGGAAAGCGGGCACAATCATCCGTGGGAGGCGGCGGCGCACATCCGCGAAACCGCCGGAAACAAGGTCCGCAGACTCGTCTTCATGCACCACGGTCGGGATTATCTCGACCGACCGGAGGAGACGGCGGAACTTACCGCGCGAGCGTGGGGCGAACCGGTCGTCTTCGTCGACGACGCGATGACCTTCGAAATATAAACGGGAGCGCGAGGAGCGCGGATCATGGGTTGGGGCGGAACTATTCTCGGTGCTATCCTCGGCGCGCGTCTCGGCAGTTTTGCCGGACCGTGGGGCGCCGTGGCGGGCGCGGTCATCGGCGGCGCGATCGAAGCTATTGCGGAACGGACCAACGACTCTCCTTCCCCGCAGAATAACCACGGCGCCGCCGAACGCATCTCGGAAGAGGAGCTTGTCATGGAGGCGTGGGAAACGCTCTTTTGCTCCTACGGGCGGCTCGCGAAATCCGACGGCGTCGTCAGCCGGGAAGAGGCGGATCTGGTCGGGGAGTTTCTGCGCCAGACCGGATTGCCATCCGCCGGTCGCAAGCGGCTGATCGCCGCCTTCAACGCGGGCAAGCAGAGCGGTCAGACCTTCCGTCGGCTGGTCACTGCGGTCAAAAACAGCTTCCGCGACGACGCCTACACCCGGATCATGGGCAGTTACTGCGACATCGTGCTCGCCGACGGGGTGATCGACGACGTGGAGCTGGCGATGCTGCGCGACGCCGAGCAGGTTCTCGGCAGGCACGGATTCGTCGACCGCTGGCTCAAAAACGTACGCGGCGACTCCGGAAAAAAACATGAAGCCCCGCCGCCGGAACCGGATGCCGTTCCCGACCTCGCCGCCGCCTACCATATGCTCGGGCTGACGCCCCAATGCACCGACGACGAGGTGAAGAAGGCATGGCGGAACAAGGCGAAGGAATACCACCCCGACGTTCTGCGCGGCAAAGGCGTCGAGGAGAGCGTCGTCAAACTCGCCGAAGTGCAGATGCGCCGCTTCAACGACGCCTACGCGCAGATCAGGAAAGCGCGCAACCTCTGACGCGACTCGCGCGGCTCGGCTATCTCAGCAGCGCTCTGATCTGCGGAGTGGTATCGAGGTCGCGGACGGTCTTGCCCTCGGCGTTTTTCCAGTCCTTATCCGCGCCGTGCGCCAGGAGCAGCCGAACGATGTTGAGTTTTTTACCTTCGACCGCGGAGAAAAGCGCGGTGGTCGTGTACTCGATCCTCCGGTTGCGTCCGTCTTCCCTGACGTATGTGTACCTCGTGGCGGGCAGGTTGACATCGGCGCCCTTTTCGATCAGTTCCCGAATCAGACTTTCCGAATAACCGCCTTCCACCGCCGCCGCCACGACGGGATCCCACGACTCCAGAGACTTCAGCTTGCCGATGAGCTTTCTGACAAAACGTGAAGAACGTTTGCTCCGCAGCGCGATGGAGAGAACGGAAATCTCGGACCCGGAATATCGGACGTACAGATCGGTGCGCGGATTATCCAAAAGCGCGTCGAGCAGAAGTTCCTCATCCTTGCCGCCCGGACTGCCGTACCCTTCGCAGAGATGCCGCAGCAGCGTCGTGCCGCCGTATCCCACCGGGGGAATGTTGGGGTTGGCGCCCTCCTTGAGCAGCAGCGCGAATATCGCCGGGGAAACGTTGTCTCGCTCGAAAGCCAACTGCAGCGGGTAATACGCTCTTCCCTGTTCGCAGCCGAGGTCCGGATTCGCACCCCGGTCGAGCAGCAGTTTCACCAGCATGAGATTTTTTTTGCGGCACGCCGTCTGCAAAGCGGTGTAGCCGTCGCCGAAGCGCGTATCGGGATCGACCCCCTTTTTCAGCAATTCGGCGACGACCCCCAATTGACCGTTCGTCACCGCAGTGCGGAATTTGCCGACGACCGCCATGTTCGCAGCCGTTTTGCCGTCATTGTCCTTGATGTTACGATCCGCTCCGGCGCGCACGAGCATATCGCAGATGGCGAGGTGGCTGTTTTTCGTCGCCTCGAAGAGCGGAGTTTCACCCCGATTGTTGCGGGCGTTGACATCGGCGTCCAGCAGCAGCAGCAGCGAAACGAGCTTGGAAGATCCGGAGCGGACGGCATAGTGCAGAACGCTGTTGCCCGATTCGTCCCGCTCGTCGACGCGATGGTTCAGATAAAGGATGGATTCGACGACATCGAACGGTATGGACTGGCGTTTCATGAAGGGCAGCAGGCACCCCGTCAGAGCATTGAAACCGCCCTCGGTGAGTACTACGGGCCAGACCTCGTACCGCATATTGTCATCATGTTCCATACAGGTGGTATCGACCCCGAGTTCGATGAGCTGCTTGGCGATCTTGTCCGCCTGATGGATGCGCCCGCTCGCGATGCACTTGATCAGCGGTCCGGAGTATCGCGGATAGGTGGAATCGACGACATCGATATTGGGGTCGATAGTCCCGGTTTTGAGTTCCTCGATCAGTTTGTTGGTAAATTCGATGTCCCGGAAACCATAGCCCCAGTCGGTGTGCTGCCGGGTATATTCGGCGAATTTCCGCTTGAACTCCTCCATCTTGGCGGCATCGAACTTGGAACGGTCAAGACGCAGCGCGCGTTCGCGCACCGCGACCTGAGCCTTGAGGCGGCGCAACTGCTCGTAACGGACCGCAATCTTTTTATTCAGCACCTCCCGGGCGGATGGCGCCCCGCCGCTCCGCAACTCGGTCTGCAGTTCCCGCAGCCGTTTTTCCGCCCGTTCGATACGTTCTTCCAGAGTGCCCGTCATCTCCTTCACAGCAGCGGGCAGCGGGAGCGTTGCGGCGGTCCCGGATTTTTCCGCGGCGGCGGTCCCTCCGGTGCGCGTCGCCGCCGATCGGCGGCGGCTTTCTTCATGAATCCGGCGCAGTTCCGCCTCGCGCCGCGCAAATTCCTCCCGACGGCGCTGCTGTGCTTCGCGCGCCAGTCGTTCCCGATCTTCGCTTTTCCGCCGTCCCTCGCCGTGGTTTCGATAATACTCCGCCGTCATCTTCAGGATCGGCAGACGGCACCCCGGCACGTTGAACGCCGCCCGCGGAACGGTGGTGACGATACTGCCGTCCGGAGCAACGACGAAGGCGGCGATGGTCCCTTTGTGAAACCAGGTCAGCGCCCGCAACAATTCGGTGCAATATTCGGTCTGCGTCTTCGGCTCCGACGGCAGGTTCCGCAGCAGCGCCACCGGCACGAATTCGCGGCTGCACAGCTCCAAAAATCCCGGAGTGTCGACATTGTCCTGTTCGGGCTCGTTCCGTCCGCTCAGTACCAGAACCAGTTTCTTATCCCGCTGCGCCTCCTGAAGCGCCTCCGCCAAATGGACCCGCCACAGCGCGGCGGGCGGTTTCAGCCACGCGGAGCTGTCGGCGACCTGCGCGGTATTTTGCAGCAGGTTTTTCAATCTGTCCGTGCGCTCGTTTGCCAGACGTGCGAGATGTGTGTTGTAGGACGAATTGTCCAGCCGCTTGATCAGCTGCCGCGCCGGATAATCGATTTTCCCGAGGATCATGTAGTGCCGAACGCAATCCCGATCGATCATCACGATCCCGTCCTGCGCGGAATCCGTATTCGGCACCGTGGAGAAGAACATTTTTTCCACCGCCCGGTTGTGCTGAATCTGGCTCTCCGGCATCCTGGTGGTGTCGGTGCGGATGAAAACCGGGATCTGTTTTTCGGCAAATCCGGCAAATTCCGGATCGCGCATGAAAGCCGGCTCCGACGCGCTGCGGACGATCAGAATGTTCTTGTTTTCGGCAATACTCCGCATCAGTGCCGCGCCGACGCTGGGCGACCAGCCGGAAACCTGCGGTTGCACCCACAAAGTCCTGAAGTCATCGGCAAAATTCCGAAGCATGGTGCCGATGAATTCATCCCGCGGGCTCGGAACATTACGACTGTACCGCACCGTCTGCCGGGGCGTGAACCTGTTCTTCGCGATCTTCCAGATGGAAAGCGCCAGCAGCAGCAACGCCAGCAGCAGAAAATCCACCGCCAGCATGTATTTCATGAAGTTGGAACGACCGGATTTGCCGCGCCACTTGCCCTCCCGCACATCGGCGATGAGCTTTTCCAGCTCCTCCGCGTTCTGGGGACGCCGCGCCGGATCCTTCCAGAGCATCTTCGAGATCAGCAACTGCATCGGGCGCGACAGATCGCGGCGCAGCTTGGTCAGCGGTTCCGGGTCGGTCTCCAATACCTTGAGGATCGTCTCCATCGCCGTGGCGCCGTGGTAGGGGCAACGCCCGCTGGCGAGATGATAGAGCGTGGCGCCCAGCGAATAGATGTCCGAGCGCGTATCGACGCGGTGCGAATCGCGGCACTGTTCGGGACTGGCGTAGGAGGGCGTACCGAAGATCGTCCGCTCGACGGTCAGCGTGTACTGTTCCTCGCTCTCGTCGTGGGCGGTCTTGGCGATGCCGAGGTCCATCAGCTTGAAAACGCCGTTCCTGTCCCGGATGATGTTCGAGGGTTTGATGTCGCGGTGGACGACGTGGATCGCCTCCAGCGCCTCCAGCGCCTGCGCCATGTCGCGGGCGACGTTCAGCAGGTCCTGCTCCGGGAGTTTCGTGCCGGCGATGTCGGAAAGCGGGGTGCCGTCCACATACTCCATGGCGATGAAGAGCCGACCGGTGGCGGCGTCGCAGCCCGCGTCGAAGACCCGGACGATGTTGGGATGCGACAAATCGCGCACGCAGCGGGCTTCGCGCAGAAACCGCTTCTGGTAGACGACGTTTTTCTTTTCGATCATCAGCTTGAGCGCGCACCGCCGCCGCAGCAGCAGATGCTCCGCCAGATAGACTTCCGCCATGCCGCCGCGACCGAGCAGCCGGATTATGCGGTACTTTTCGAAGATCGCGCCGTCCTCCAGTATCCGCTGCGCCGGAACGTCAGCCTCGTCCGGACCGCCCGGAAAACCGACCTGAGGCAGAAATTCCTTGCCGCAGTGGGGGCAGCAGAAGCGATCCTCCGGCGAGCGGTTCACCGGGATGGACAATTCCCCGCCGCAGTACGGGCAGTCGGAGACCAGACTGTAAACGGTGATCTTGCGCATCCGGCGGCACGACGGACACATGACGGCGTCCAGATCGACGGCGTCGGCGGCATCCAAATGAAAACGCCCGCCGCACTCCGGGCAGATCAGATCGTGAGTGTTCATAATCAAAAAACCGGTTTACTTCCCGTCCTGTTCCGATTCCCGTTTACGCACCGGGACTATGGCGGCGGAGGAAAATCTCAGCAGCTGCTCGTTGAGCCGCCGGGAAAACTCCCGATCCTCCTGCAGCCGGGCGAAGCGCTCCCGGCACACTCCGCAACGCTTCAAATGCCTCCTTATCCGCCAGCGAAGCAAAAAACCGCCGGTGGCATTGAAGAGATGCTCCAGTTCAAAATCCCCGTAGTGCCTCATTCCCGCTTCCCTTCGTTCACAGCGTGTTGAGCTGGCGAGCGATACAGCGCAGCCGCGCCAGAGCCCGACATTTGTTGACGTACACGGCGTTCACGGACATCCCGAGTCCGCGGGCGACCTCCTCCGGCGGCTCCCCGCGGATCGCGTAGCGGAAAAACGACTGGAAGGAATATTCATCCATTTCGGAACGCAGCACATCCAGCGCCTCGCCCAGCAGATGATTGTACCACTCGACGTCCCACTTTTCCTCGAAGGCGCAGTCCATCAGCGGCGAAGCGCCCACCTCGGCACCATCCTGAGCGCGCCGGTCGCGCCGCTTGACTATGTTGTAGATGCAGTTCCTGACGATCGTGCGCAGGTACGCCCGAAAACTGCCGCGCACCCGGTCGTAACGGAAGGTGCGCGACGCCTTGAAAAAATTCACCAGCACGTCCTGCACCAACTCCTCGCGCTCGGCGGCGGAGAGCCCCCAGTCGCCGCCGACGAGACGGATCAGCGGCGAATAAATGCCGCTGAACTGGCTCCACGAAATCTCGTCGCCGTCAGTGATGCGCTCCAGTAATGTGACATCCGTCGTCATCGCCATAGGACATGCGCCGCTCCGAACACGCGGTTCCGGTCGTAACTATAAAACTCCATTGTAATATAGCACTGTCGAATGATATTGCAACCCCTGCCCCGCGGCGGTGCCGCCGGAGCGCCGGACAAAACGTCGGAATACCGCATCGGCACTTGCTTTTTCGAACAACAAATACTCTATTATATTAAAACCGCGCTCCGTTGCGGACCGCGGAGTATCCATTATCCCAAAAACAAGGCTTTGAAGAGATCATGAACACTGCATCGTCACTGCGCGCCCCCGCCTATCCGCTGATCGTCCACGACCCGTTTTTCAGCTACTGGCTGCCCTCGGAAAACGCCACCGCGGTCTTCCCCTCGCACTGGACCGGCACCAGCGCCCGCTGGGACGGCATGGTACGCATCGACGGCAAACCCTACGTCTTCCTCGGACGCGGCATTTCGGTCACCGCCGAACGGCTCAAGGAGCATGAGATCGAGGTCCTGCCGACCCGCACGATCCTGACCTACAACGCCGCGGGCGTCCGCATGACCGTGACCTTCCTGACCCCCGCGCTGCCGCACGACCTCGAAATACTGTCGCGCCCCGCGACCTACGTCAGCACCGCGGTCGAATCCCTCGACGGCAAGCCGCACACCGTCGAAGTCGCATTCCTCTACAGCGGCGCCGCCTGCGTCGACCGCGTCTACGACCTGGTCAACTGGGGACGTTCCGACCACCCGGACTGCGACCTCTGCCACTTCACCGCCGCCGAACCGCACATGCTGTTGACCTGCGGCGACGACCAGCGCATCGACTGGGGCAGTTTCTACATCGCCGTTCCCTATGAGTACGACGCCGTCACGCGCTTCGTCAACGAGCAACCCGCCATGCGCGCCTTCGCCGAGAACGGCTCGATCCCCGCGCTCGACCGCGTCGATCACCCGAAGCAGGCGTACCGCAACAGCAACACCCCCGCGGTGATGATCTGCAAGAAGTTCGACGTCGCCGCCGGGGAAAAGTCCGAGTTCCGTCACATCCTCGCATACGACGACATCTATGCCCTTGAATATCTGGAGACCAAAGTCAAGGCCGCGTGGCACAAATACGAGCCCGATTTCACCACGCTTCTGAGCAAGGTCGTCGCCGACTACGACCGGGTCGCCGCGCTCGCTGAAAAGTACGACGCGATGTTCATGGCGGACGCCGCCAAGGTCGGCGGCGAAAAGTATGCCTCGCTCTGCGCGATCTCGTTCCGGCAGGCGCTCGGCGCCCACAAGCTCGCCATTACGCGCGACGGCAAACTGCTCTTCTTCTCGAAAGAGAACTTCTCCAACGGCTGCATCGCCACCGTGGACGTGACCTATCCCTCGGCGCCGCTCTTTCTGCTGACCAATCCGGCGCTGCTGCGCGGCATGGTCGAACCGCTGCTCGAATACGCCGCATCGCCCGCGTGGAAGTTCGACTTCGCTCCGCACGACCTCGGCTGCTACCCGATCGCCAACGGTCAGGTCTACGGCGGCGGCGAGGAGTCCGAAGAGCGCCAGATGCCGGTCGAGGAGTGCGGAAATCTGCTGTTGCTGTCGGCGATGCTCGACCAGTACGACGGTCGCGACCCGATGGTCGACGAACACCTCGACGGCGTGCTCAAAAGCTGGGCGGATTATCTGCTCAAGTTCGGCTTCGATCCCGCGGATCAGCTCTGCACCGACGACTTCGCGGGCAAGCTCGCCCACAATGTGAACCTTTCCGCCAAGGCGATCCTCGCCCTTGCCGCCTACGCCAAACTGCTCGCGACCCGCGGTCGGCAGAGCGACGCCGCTCCCTATCGCAAAGCCGCCGAAGAGTGGGCGAAGCGCTGGGTCGCGGAGGCGACCGAGGGCGACCACACCCGTCTCACCTTCGACGGTCCCGGCACCTGGAGCCAGAAGTACAACCTGATCTGGGACCGGCTGCTCGGGCTCGGGCTCTTCCCCGCCGAGGTCGTGAAGAAAGAGGCGGCATGGTACCGCGCCAAACTCAACGCCTACGGGCTGCCGCTCGACTCGCGCCGCACCTACACCAAACTCGACTGGACCGTCTGGTGCGCCACGCTGACGGGCGACCGCGCCGACTTCGACGCGATCATGGAACCGACCTACCGCTGGATCAACGAGACCCCCAAGCGCGTACCGCTCGGCGACTGGAACGAGACCGTCACTCCCGACCACATCAGCTTCCAGGCGCGTTCGGTGGTGGGAGGCGTCTTCATCACCATGCTCGCCGATCCCGAACTCTGCGCCAAGTACGCGAAGCTCATAAAATAAGCGGCGATCTCCATAAAAGCAGATCCCCCGTCGCGCTGGTTCGCGTGGCGGGGGATTTTTTACGCTTCGATTACGCCGGAGCGGTCACTTGCCGTTGCTCATATCGTAATACGGCGGATTGCCCGGCGTGCTCAGTTTGCCGCCGTGCCCCTCGCCCTGATAGAAGCGGATCTTCGCCGGCACCTGCAGATTGTTGAACATCGACATCATCCCCGCCGGCGGGCAGACGAAGTCGCCCAGCCCCGCGACCTTGATGTTGACCGGACACTTGATGCGCTTCGCGTGAAACGCCCCGTCGTAGTAATCCAGCGCCGGAGTATACTCCGGAGCGAAGGTCGACTCCAGCCGCGCCGCCTTGGCGTGTCCGGCGAGGTCGCAGCACCACGGCTTGAAGATCTGGCACTCGGTGACGTCCTTGTCCAGTCCCGCCGCCCACAGCGACTGCAGTCCCGCCTGACTGCCGCCGGTGACGACGAGATTTTTGCCGTCCCACTGCGGCAGGGACTTCACGAACTCCAGCGCCCGCATCACCCGCAGCGCCATGCCGTTGAAGTAGGCGGTGTCCCGGTCGGAGTTCTGGATCGGGTCGAACGCGTATTCCTTGCCGTTGGAGCGGATGCTCTTGAAGAAGTCCACATAGTAGGCGTCGTCCCGGTTCAACTCGAAACCGTGCGCGTTGATCCAGAGGTGGATATCATTGTCATATTTGCTCTTGTACGGTCTCTGCACCTTGGAGGGGGCATTGTACCAGCCCTGAAAGGAGACCCGCGCGGGGTATTTTTTGGAGGCGTCGGTGGGTATCCACAGGAAACCTGTAACGGGGCGCGCGCCCGCGCAGTCGACCTTGATTGCGTACAGCCTGGTCTCCGGCGTCGCAAACTCCTTCACCTCGTCCATCGTGTACTTCATCGGCACCTTTGCCAGCCGGGCGCGCTGCTCCGCCCAGAAAGCGTCGAAGTCCTCCGGCTCCGGCGACGGCTTCAGTGTCCGCACATCCGCCCCGGCGCTGCCGTCGAAAAAGATTCCGCGCTTGGCTCCGCGCACCGTCTTGCCGCCCTTCTTGTGCAGTTCGGCGCGGTAACGGACGAATCCGGGTACGGTGAATTTGTCCTTCCAAGTAAAAGGCAGTTCCTCCACCTTGAGTTTACCGATGCGGACGATGCCGTCGTCGCCGCTGCGCTTCCAGATCACTTCGTAATCAGCGGTGTCGTAAGGCGCACCGGTGTACTTGAGATCGATGGTGAAGGAAAATTCGTCGCCGACCTTGTACTCCAGCGGATTACGGTCGCTGTTTCCAACCATCAGACACTTTTTCCCCTCGATCGGAGCCGCCAGCACCGCCCAAACGGAGCACAGCGCACAGATCATCATTACCTTTTTGAACATGGAATTCCCTTTCGATACTTGTTTTGCCGAGTTCCCGGCGATTGCAATACTAAACTATACCCCCTCGAAGAGCGGCTTTCAAGCCGCCGCACCGCATCCGCGGGCTTTTTTCCGCTTTTATCCGCCCGCATGGGAAACCGACCGCCCGGGGACGGAGGGAAAACACTCACGAAACGCGCCGGACACCGTCGTCACAGACGTTTTTTTCGATAAAACGGCAGTTTTAAAGAATTTTTTCCGCTTTTCGGCTTGATGTATCGGCATTCCCGGTATACAGTACAGCGATGTCACGAAAACGGCGGTCGACGGGGTGGGGATGATCGCCGCTGCATCTGAAAAAGCGGGGGATCCGCAATAGTGTCGTTCACTCGGTCCGGTCGAGACCAGAATTAACGATTGAGGACGGTTATTATGAAAGCTAATCGGCTCACGGCAGGTCTGCTGTCGCTCGTCGTCGCCGCCGCCACCGCGCAGGCGTGCACCAGCTGGATGATTCATCCCGGCGTTTCGCGATCCGGGATGATGATCGTGCAGAAAGTCCGCGACCACTTCCATTGTCAGCTCGACGCCGACATGCGCGTCGCTCCCAACGGCTGGCGGTGGATGCGCATCGGTCTCAACGACGACGTCACCGCCTTCTCGATCAACGAAAAGGGCGTCGTGATGACCACCAACGACGGCGACAAGACCGACGTTCACCATCCCCGCAACGGCAAACGCGCCGGCATGGGGGCAAGCAGCATGATCCGCGAGGTGGTCACCACCTGCGCCACCGCCGAGGAGGGTGCCGAACTCATCAAACGGATCGGTCGCAACGGTCTCACCTCGGGCAGCAACGGCATCTACTTCATCGCCGATCCGAACCGGGCGTTCATGATCAACATCGCCTTCGGGTACGCCGAGGTCAAGGAGCTCACGGGCGGCATGATCGTCATCACCAACGCGTGGCACCTGCCGGGCGGCGAGGAGATATCGGTCAAGACGCTCTCCGGGATCCGCGGCGACCGGGCGCGCGAGGCGAACACCCGCGCGTCGCTGCAGCAATCCCGGGTCGACGGCAAGTACACCATCCGCGGCTGCATCGACACCTCGCGCCGCGCGTGGAAGCGGGACAGCGTCTCGACCTATTTCCCCTTCCGCTACAACCCGACGAGCAAAGTCTCCTCGCTGTCGAGCGTCTGCTTCGAGATAGACAAGGAGTTCCCCGCTTACTTGAGCTGCGCCTACACCGCGCTGGGACCGCAGCAGCACACGATCTTTCTGCCGATACCGATGGCGCTCAAGCAGATGCCGGATAAGCTGCGCAACGGCGAATGGGGGAAAATGGCGTTCGCCCTGCGCGGCGCGCTCGGCAGCGACCACAAATACATCGAGGAGTTCCGCAAACTCGAGGATAAATTCCTGCCGGAGTTCGACGCCACACGCGCGCAAGCGCGCAAACTGCTCAGGGACGGGCGGCAGGACGAGGCGGCGAAACTGCTCAACGAATGCTTCGCCCGTCAGTTCGCCGAGGCGGACGCGCTGCTGACGCGTCTGTACGGCGAGCTCCCGAAAAAAAAATGAAACCGACACCGCGGATAACCAAAAGTAAAGGTGAAAAAATGAAATTCCAACTCTCCGTTTTCCATTCTCTGCGCGCCGCGCTCGCGGCGGCGGTCTGCGCCGGAGCGGCGTTCACCGCGCACGCCGACACCGAGTGGATGATCCTTCCTAAGGGCGCCACCAGCGGTTTGATGCTGCTGCACGTCACCCGCGACATCACCGGCAAGAACAAGATCGAACCCCAGCTCATCTACGACGCCCGCAAGCAGTACGGCGGTAAGTACAAATTCGTGCGCATCTGCAACAGCGGCTACTGCATCGCCGGGATCAACGAAAAGGGCCTCGGCGTGATCTTCACCGGCGGCGACCCGACCACGGACAAGAATCCACCCAAGAGCAATACTATCTTCTCCCCGCACAACGCCACGGTGATCATGCTGCGCAACTACGCCGCCGCCGATCAGGCGGTCAAGCGTCTGCATGCGGAATTCAAGAAAAAGCAGATCTCGGACAGCGCGATCTACCTGATCGCCGATCCCTATCGGGGCTTCGTGGTCGAGTGTTCGCCCGCGCACTTCGCCTCGTGGGAACTGCCCCATGCCTTCTGCGTCTACACCCACTGCTGGAAACTCCCCGGCATGGACGACGGCTCCATCGGCACCGCCGACCGCGCGCAGTGGAACTATCAGCGCGAATGGGCGGCGCGGGATTTCCTGCGGCAGGCGATGGAAAAGAACAAGAACATGATCCCCATCACCGAGTCCATGGCGGTGTCGCGCCTCGCCGCGAAGGATACCGGCAAAAAGACCGTGCTCAACGGCCCCTGCAACCCGGGCACCTACGCCGCGTTCACGCTCGAACTCGACCCCGAGTATCCTGAATACCTCTCGTGCGTCTACGCCGCCTTCGGACCGCCGCGCCACACGATCTATCTGCCGATCCCGTTCATCGCCGCCGACAAGCTGCCGAAAAACGTGCTGAATCAGCAGCAGCTCGATGCCGCGATCAAACGGAACAAGGCGGAAACCGAGGAAACCGCGGTCTCCCCGGAACTCGTCGAGCTGCAGAACAAGATCCTCATCGACTACCTCCGGGTGCGCGCCAAAGCGCGCAATCTGCTGCGCAGCGATAAAAACGAGGAAGCGGAAAAGCTTCTCCGCGAGAAGATGAACGCCCAGGCGGACGAGATCGTCGCGTTTCTGAACCGGCTGCCGCAGCCCCAAGACAACGGCGGCTCCGAACAAAAGACCGACAAGTGACCCAGAATCCAAGATGCTGAAATCCTTCCACTGTCTCATGACCGCGGTCGCCGCCTGCTCGGCGGCGTCTGCCGTCGCGTGTACCAGTTGGATGATCCACCCGAGCGTCTCGGCATCCGGGCGGATGCTGGTCCACAAATGCCGCGACAACCGCGCGACGCCGCTCGACGCGCATATCCTGCGCACCCGTACCGGCGTCAAGTGGATGTGTCTCGGCGCGCAGCGGAACGCCCTCTTCGCCGTCAACGAATACGGGGTCGCCGCAATTATGAACGACGGCGACCCCGTGACCACCAGCCACCCCGATGAAAGCGCGCGGATGGCGATCTGGTGCGGCTCGATGTTCCGTCAGGTCATGAACGACTGCACCACCGCCGAACAAGCGACCCAGCTGGTGCTCTACTACAGCAGAAACTTCATCAAGACCGCCCACGGCAACACGATCTTCTTCGCCGACGCCAAGCGCGCGTTCTTGATCGACCTCGCCCCCGGTTTCGCCGAAGCCAAGGAGCTGACGGGCGGCATCTGCATCATCACCAACACGATGCACTTGCCGGGTTTGGAAACGTATTCCAAATGGAGTCCGGGAGTCATGCGCTCCGACCGGGGGCGCGAAGCCAACACCCGCGCCGCGCTGCGCGAGCGCCGCGTGAACGGCAAGTACACCGTGCCGGGAACGATCGAAACGTCGCGGCTGCGCTGTCGGCAGGAATACGCCGAAAAATTCCCCTGCCGCCGCGGCTCGCTGAGCGGAGTGTGCTTCGAGATCGACCCGGAATTTCCGCAGTATCTGACCACCGCTTATGTGGCGCTCGGTCCGCCGCAGCACACCGTATATCTGCCGACGCCGATGGCGCTGGAACAGTTCCCGGAGGAGATGCGCGAAGGACGCTGGGGAGATCTGGCGTACAAACTCCGCGACCGGGTCGGCTTCGACCACAAATATCTGCCGCGGCTCCGCGAGTTCGAGCAGCAGGCGATGAATGAATACGATCAGGTGCGCGAGGAAGCGCGCAGACTGCTCAAGGAGAAAAAAGCGGACGAGGCGGGCAAACTCCTCAACGACTGTTACCTCAGGCAGTTTGCCGCGGCGTTGAAACTCCTGAAGGAGATCGACGCCGAATCCGCCGCCAATCCGCCGGAAAACAAAGTGGAAGCATTTTCATGATAAGGAGGATCAAATGAAACTCAATCGGATACGCGACAAATTTCTGTTGATCGGCGCGGTCGCCGCGGGCGCGGCGCTGCCGGTCGCGGCGTGCACCAGCTGGATGATCCACCCGTCGGTCTCCGCCACCGGGCGGATGATCGTGCACAAATGCCGCGACAACCGGGTGTCGCCGCTCGACGCCGACATCCAGTACACCCGCAGCGGCGTCAAATGGATGCGCCTCGGCGCCAACAAGGAACCGCTCTTCGCCGTCAGCGAACGCGGCATCGCCACCGTGATGAACGACGGCGACCCGATGACGCTGGTCCATCCCAACACCGACAAGTCGCTCAACGACGCCCGCATGTGGACCTCGTGCGGCTCGCTGGCGCGTCAGGTGATGGATGAGTGCACCACCGCCGAGCAGGCGGTGAAACTCGCGCTCCACTACAGCCGGAACTACATCAAATCCGCGCACGGCAACTCGATCTTCGTCGCCGACCCGAAGCGCGCCTTCATGATCGACGCCGGTCCCGGATTCGCCGAGTACAAGGAGCTCACGGGCGGCATCTGCATCATCACCAACTGCATGCACTTCCCCGGGATCGAGACCTATTCGACCCGCAGCGTGGGAAGTCTGAAATCCGACCGGGCGCGCGAAGCCAACGTGCGCGCGTCGCTCCGCAAGCACCGCGAAGGCGGCAAGTACACCGTCAAGGGGGTGATCGCCACGTCGCGCATGCGTTGTCAGAACGAATACAAGAATAAATTCCCCTGCCGCAAGAACTCGCTGAGCGGCGTCTGTTTCGAGATCGATCCGGAGTTCCCCGCCTCGCTCACGACCGCCTACGTCGCGCTGGGACCGCAGCAGCACACCATCTATCTGCCGACGCCGATGGCGCTCACGCAGTTTCCGGACTTCATCCGCAACGGCGGGTGGTCGGACATGGCGTACAAGCTCCGCGAACGCGAGGGCTACGACCACCGCTATCTGTCCAAATTCGTCGAACTTGAGGATCGTCTGCTCGCGGAGTACGACAAGGTCCGCGAAGAAGCTCGCAAACTGCTCAAGGAAAACAAAAAAGACGAAGCCGAAAAGTTGCTCAACGATTGTTATATGAAGCAGTATGAAGAGGCGCTGGCGCTGTTGAAGCAGGTTGACGCCGACTCCGTCGCCAATCCGCTTACAACCCCCAAACTCGACGCCGCCTATTAAGTTTTTAAGCCGTCTCGCCATGAATCCGCCCATCGCAAAACTGCTGTTCATCGCCGCCGCCGCGGGCATCGCCCCGTTCGCCGCGGCGTGCACCAGCTGGATCGTTCATCCGTCGGTGTCTGCGTCGGGGCGGATGCTGGTCCACAAGTGCCGCGACAGCAAAACGACGCCGCTCGGCGCGGAGATCCGCCGGGCGGGCGGGGTCAAATGGATGCGCATCGGCTGGCGCCGCAACCTCGCGCTTTTCGGCGTCAACGAGTACGGAGTCGTCGCCGTCATGAACGACGGCGAGGACGTGACCTCATTCCACGAACGGAAGAAGAACGGCAAGATGATGCTGCTGGGAAGCGGCTGGGTCCTGCGGCAGATCATGACCGAGTGCAAAAACGCCGAAGAGTCGCTTCGCATCTTGCGTCACTACGGCGAAAGCGGTACGCTCGCCGGACGCGGACAGACGATGCTCGTCGCCGACCCCAGGCACGCCTTCATGGTCGAACTCGGTCCCCGCTACGCCGCGGTCAAGGAACTCACGGGCGGAATGCTCGTCATCGCCAACAGTCTGCACCTGCCGGGGATCGAATCGACGTCGCTCCAGACCGACCAGCTTCTTTTTTCCAGCCGGACGCGCGAAGCCAACGCCCGCGCGGAACTGCGAAAGCGTCGCGTCGACGGCAAATACACGGTGAAGGGGAGCCTCGAAACGTCGCGGTTCCGCTGTCAGGAGCCGATGACGGCAAAGTATCCCTGCCGCGCGAACTCGCTCGGCGGATGCTGTTTCGAACTCGACCCGGAATTTCCCGCCGAACTTACGACCGCGTACATCGCGCTCGGTCCGCAGCAGCACACGGTCTACCTGCCGACCCCGCTGGGCTTGGAACAGTTTCCCGAAGAGATACTTGACGGTTCGTGGGCGGATCTGGCGTACAAGCTCCGCGAGAGCGAAGGCTACGACCACCGCTTCCTCGCTCGTTTCGCCGCATTCGAGGAAACGCTACTGCCCGAATACGACCGCATCCGCGAAAAGGCGCGCACTTTGCTCCGGGAGGGGAAAAAATCCGAGGCAGTTAAACTCCTCAACGATTGTTACCGCCGCCAGTACGACGCGGCGCTGAAGCTTATGCGGGAGGTCGCCGCCGAATCCGAAAAAAATCCGGCGGAGTCCCCGAAGATCGAGGCGGAAACCTGAAACAACGGTGGTGAATATGAAAAATCTGAATGGAAAAATTTTGGCGGCGCTGCTCGCGGCCGGCGCAGCGACGAGTGCCGAAGCATGTACCAGCTGGGTGATCCACCCGTCGGTGTCGGCGTCCGGACGCATGCTGGTCCAGAAGTGCCGTGACAGCCGGGTCACGCCGCTCGACGCGGACATTCGCCGCTCACGCCACGGCGTCAAGTGGATGCGGATCGGCATGTACAAACACTGCGCGCTCTTCGCGGTCAGCGAAAAGGGGCTCGTCGCCATCATGAACGACGGCGACGACATGACGCTCAAGCATCCCAACAACCTCTTCCCCGAACTCAAGGACACGCGCACCTGGACCGCCTGCGCCGAAACGATGCGGCAGATCATGGACGAGTGCACCACCGCCGAAGAGGCGACCCGTCTGACACTCCACTACTGCAGAAACAAACTTCAGGCAGGGCACGGCGGGACGATGTTCATCGCCGACCCCAAGCGCGCTTTCATGATCGACCTCGGTCCCGGTTACGGCGAAGCCAAGGAGATCACGGGGGGAATGATCATCATCACCAACTGCATGCACCTGCCGGGGGTGGAGGAGTTTTCCATCAAGAGCGTCGGCAGCACGCGCTCCGACCGTTCGCGCGAAGCCAACACCCGCGCGGAGCTGCGCAAGCGCCGTGTCAACGGCAAATACACCGTCCTGGGGACGATCGAAACGTCGCGGCTCCGCTGTCAGGATTCGATGACGAAGAAATATCCCTGCCGCCGCAATTCGCTGGGCGGATGCTGTTTCGAGCTCGACCCCGAGTTTCCTGCCGAGCTGACCACCGCGTACATCGCGCTCGGACCGCAGCAGCACACGGTCTACGTGCCCGCGCCGATGACGCTCGAGCAGTTCCCGCAGGAGATCGTCGACAGCTCGTGGGCGGATCTCGCTTACAAACTCCGCGAGCGCGTCGGTTTCGACCACCAGTATATCGAGCGCTTCGCCGCCTACGAAGCGAAGATCCTGCCGGAGTACGACAAGGTCCGCGAAGAGGCGCGGGCACTGCTCAAGGCCGGAAAGAAGGACGAAGCGGTCAAACTTCTGAACGAGTGCTTCGCCCGGCAGTACGCCGAAGCGCTGAAACTTTTGAAGGACACTTTGGCAGAGGCTCCGGAAAATCCGGAAAAGCTCCCGGCGGACGTCTGATCCGGCGGTCGAAAGAAGCGGATTGCAAACGTAATTTTAACATACAATAAACACGGACCGCGGGGGCGGTAACGAACAAAAGGAAGAAGTTTTGGAAATGGGCATCGCTAACTGGTTGGTAATCGTCATCCCGGTCGTGGCAATACTGATCATCTCCGTCTACTGCAGACGCTACATCCGTGATGTGGTCGATTATCTTTCCGCCGGGCGGGTGGCGCGGCGCTACATACTCTGCGTCGGCGGCATGGAGGAGACCCTCGGCGTGGTGACGCTCATTTCGTACATGGAGATCCACTACATGACCGGTTTTTCGGTGGCGTTCTGGAATGCCGCCAGCATCGTAGTCGGCATGTTCCTCGGGCTAACCGGGTGGTGTTTCTACCGCTTCCGCGAAACGCGCGCGATGACGCTCGGTCAGTTTCTGGAGATTCGCTACAACCGCCCGCTGCGCGTCTTTGCCTCGGTGCTCCGGGTGGCTGCGGACATCCTGACCGAACTCTTTCTGCCCGCTATCGCCGCCAGATTCTTCATCTACTTCTTCGATCTGCCGTTCTACTACACTATCTTCGGCGTGACCTTGTCCACCTACGCCTCGCTGATGGCGCTGACGATGTCGATCGCGCTCTTCATCATCTTCGCCGGCGGTTCGGTGGCGCTGCTCGTAACCGACTGCATCCAGGGGATCTTGTGCTATCCGATGTTCATGCTGATCGTGCTGTTCGCGCTTTACAAGTTCGACTGGAGCACCAATATCGTGCCGGTGATGTTCGACCGGGCCCCCGGCGAAAGCTTCATGAACCCGTTCGACATCGCCAACATGCGCGACTTCAACATCTTCATGCTGACGGTCGGCATCATCAAGCGGATACTCAACCGGGCGGTGTGGATCAGCGGCGGCTCGCAGACCAGCGCGCTGAACGCTCACGAGCAGAAGATGGCGGGCGTGCTCGGCACTTGGCGGACGGGCTTCGCCACCTTGATGCAGGTGCTGATCGCCATCATGCTGATCGTGCTGCTCAACCACAAGGATTTCAGCGACATCGCGCGGCAGGCGCGACTCAAGCTCTGCTCCAAGACGGCGGAGGAGGTCATGCCCGATCTGCGCCGCGAACTCGAAATCAACGTCGCCGCCATCGGCGAGCAGAAGCATGAGATCGGCGTCGACGAGCCGCTGTCGCAGAAGAAAAACCTCGACACCGTATACTTCGCCGCGGCGCGCAAAACCTACGCCGGCAAACCCGACGCCAATCTGCACGTCCAGAAGTTCCGCACGCTGTACTACCAGCAGCTGATGCCGGTCACGATGCGCACGCTGCTGCCGCACTGGATGCTCGGGCTCTTCATGCTGCTGATCGTGATGATCATGATCTCGACCGACAACAGCCGCATCTTCATCATCTCGTCCGCGATGGCGCAGGACCTGGTGCTGCCGTTCCTCAAAAAGCCGATGGAGACGAAAAACCAGCTGTGGCTGATCCGCTGGCTCTCGGTGGTGGTGGCGGTGGTGCTCTTCCTCGGCTCGTACTATGTGACGCAGATGGAATATCTGTCGCTCTTCATCACCATCGTCGCCGGGGTGTGGGTCAGCGGTGCGGGTTCGGTGATGTGCTTCGGGCTGTACAGCCGCTTCGGCACGACGGCGGGGGCTTTCTCCGCGCTGATCGCCGGATCGGGCGTGTCGATCTCGGGCATCATGATCTCGCGCCACTGGCCGGACTACATCTATCCGTGGCTCGAAAGGCACCACATGGTCGAAGCGGTGGGCAAACTCATGTGGAACATCAGCCGTCCGCTGCATCCGTACGTGTTGTGGCAGATCAACCCGACGAAGTTCCCGATCAACGCCTACGAGGTCTCGTTCATCGCGCTCGTAGCCAGCTGCGTCGTTTACGTGATCGTGTCGCTCTGCCAGACGCTGCGGATAACGTGGAAGCCCCTCCGCATCTCGTGGAAGGAGGAGCGGCTGTTCAATCTGGAAAAGATGCTCCACCGCGGCGAATATGCCGACGACAAGTCGAAGGTCATCTCCACCAAGTGGACGCTCCGCAACACCTTCAGCAAGCTCATCGGCATCACCCCCGAGTACTCGAAGGGCGACCGGGTGATCGCTTACGCGGTGTTCTGCTACACCTTCGTCTACCGCTTCCTGGGTACCTTCGTGCTGGTGCTGGTGCTGAATATCCTGTCGCCGTGGGCAAAACGCGGCTGGAGCAACTACTACCTCGTCACGATCCTGCTGGTGCCGTTCTGCGTGGCGCTGATTTCTACCTTCTGGTTCATGATCGGCGGCATCTGCAATTTGCGCCAGCTCTTCATCGACCTGGAGGCGCGCAAGCGCGACTACTCGGACGACGGGCGGGTCGACAAAAAGTGACGCCGGGAGCGAATATAACGGCAAATATTGAAAAAAACGCTTGCCAGAGGCGGCTTTTTTGTGTATAATATAGAATGTAACGTTGCCGGCGCCCTTCCGAAGAGACGGATGCGGCGGGCGGCGACGAAGGGGGTATGACAGATAAAAATGGATTTCGGTTGGGGTAATTGGCTGGTCGTGCTGCTGCCGATGGCGTGCATTCTCGGGGTGGCGTTTTACAGCAGGCGTTACGTCCGCGACATGGCGGACTATCTCTCGGCGGGGCGCGTGGCGCGACGGTATGTGATCTGCGTCGGCGGCATGGAGGAGGCGCTCGGGGTGATGTTGCTGATCCAGAACATGGAGAAGAACTACCTGACCGGGTTCTCGATAAACTTCTGGAACATGACGCCGCTGGTGGTATCGATGTTTCTCGGGCTCACCGGGTTCTGCGTCTACCGTTTCCGCGAGACGCGGTCGATGACGCTCGGGCAGTTCCTCGAAATGCGCTACAACCGGGCGTTGCGTGTCTTCGCCTCGATTTTGCACGTACTGGCGGATATTTTGACCGAGATCATCCTGCCCGCGGTGGCAGCGCGCTTCTTCATCTACTTCTTCGATCTGCCGCTGTACTACTCGGTCTTCGGCGTCACGGTGTCGACCTATGCCTCGTTGATGGTGCTGACGCTGACGATCGCGCTCTTCATCATCTTCGCGGGCGGGTCGGTGGCGCTGCTCGTGGCGGACTGCATCCAGGGGCTGATGTGCTACCCGATGTTCCTGATCATCACGATATACTCGATCGTGAGCTTCAGCTGGAGCGAAGAGATCGTGCCGGTGATGTTCGACCGCGTCCCCGGCGAAAGCTTCATGAATCCCTTCGACGTGCGCAACATGCGCGACTTCAATCTGTTCATGATCTTCGTGCTCTGCTTCACCCGGATCATGAACCGGGCGATCTGGATCGGCAGCGGCTCCGCGACGAGCGCCAAGGATGCCCACGAACAGAAGATGGCGGGGGTGCTCGGCACATGGCGGGGCGGTTTTTCGACGTTGATGATGGTGGTGCTCGGCTTCATGCTGATCGTGATGATGAACCATCAGGACTTCAGCGGCATCGCCCACAAGGTGCGGGTCAAGCTCTCGACCAAGGTGGCGAGCGAGGTCATGCCCGGATTGGAGAGTAAATACGCCCAAAACATCGCCGCCATCGGCGAGCAGAAGCATGTGATCGGCGTCGACAAGCCGCTGTCGCAGAAACAGAACCTCGACACGCCTTACTTCGACATCGCCGAAAGCACGATGAAGGCGAACGGCGCCGAAGAAGCCAACCTCAAATTCCAGAAGTTCCGCACGCTGTACTACCAGCAGCTCTTCCCGGTGGCGATGCGCAATCTGATGCCGCGCTGGATGCTCGGCGCGTTTCTGCTGCTCGTGGTGATGATCATGGTCTCGACGGACGCGAGCCGGATCTTCCTCATCTCGACCGCGATGGCGCAGGACCTCGTGCTGCCGTTCCTCAAGAACCCGATGCGTCCGCAGCACCAGATGATGCTCATAAAGCTGTTGTCGGTGCTGGTCGCCGTGATCTTCTTCGTCGCGTCGCTGCTGATGGCGCAGATGGATTATCTGCAGCTCTTCGTGGTGATCGTCGGCGCGGTGTGGACGGGCGGCGCGGGCGCGGTGATGGTCTTCGGATTGTACAGCCGCTTCGGGACCACCGCCGGAGCCTTCGCCTCGCTGATCTCGGGCGCGCTGATCTCGGTATCGGGGATGCTCACGTCGCGCAACTGGGCCGACGTGGTCTATCCGTATCTGGAGCGCAAGGGTCTCGTGCCCGCGGTGGCGCGGCTCTTCGATCTGCTCTCCAAGCCGTTCCAGCCCTACGTCGTGTGGCAGATGGACGCGAAGAAGTTCCCGATCAACGCCTACGAGATTCTCTTCATCGCGGTGACGGCGAGCTGCATACTGTACATCGTCGTGTCGAAGCTCACCTGCCGCAAGCCCTTCAACTTGGACAAGATGCTCCACCGCGGCGAGTACGCCGACGACAAGTCCAAAGTCATCACCTCGACGTGGACGCTCAAGAACATCTTCGGCAAGCTCATCGGCATCAGCCCCGAATACACGAAGAGCGACAAGGCGATCGCCTATTCGGTCTTCTTCTACACCTTCATCTACCGTTTCTTCCTGACCTTCATACTGGTGCTGATCCTCAACATGTTCACGCGCTGGGAGAATCCCGAGTGGAGCATGTACTATCTGATCACGCTGGTGGTCGTGCCGTTCGCGGTGGGGCTGATCAGTTCGGTCTGGTTCTTCATCGGAGGCGTGATCGACCTGCGGCATCTGTTCCATGACCTGGAGGCGCGCAAGCGCGACTTCTCGGACGACGGCCGGGTCGAGAAGGAAGATTGATCTGGACAACATAACGCCGGAAGCCGCCAAAAAGAAGCGGCTTCCGGCAGAACCTCGGAGGGTTGATGAACATGTTTGATCTGAAACACTGCGTCGGCGCGGCGGCGCTGGTCGGTGCCGCGCTTTCGGCGGAGGCGTGCACCAGCTGGGCGATCCACCGGACGGGCACCGAGACGGGGCGCATGATCGTGCAGAAGTGCCGCGACAGCTTCCGCGGCCGGCTGGACGCCGACATCCGCATCGCGCCGAACGGCTGGCGCTGGATGCGCATCGGCTCCAACCAGCACTATCCGAACTTTGCCATGAACGAAAAGGGCGTCGCCATCACGATGAACGACGGCGACAAGACGACGGTGAAACATCCGGGTGGCGGTCGCGTCGCCATGGCGGCGGCGCTGACGATCCGCTATGTGGCGACCCACTGCGCGACCGCAGCGGAAGGGGTGGAATTTCTCAAGCATGTCGGTCGCAGCGGCTGGAAACTCGGCAGCAACGCCACCTACTTCGTCGCCGATCCGCAACGCGCCTTCATGGTGGACCTCGCCCACGGTTACGCCGAGGTCAAGGAGCTCACGGGCGGCATGATAGTCATAACCAACACCTGGCATCTGCCCGGCGGCGAGGAGATTTCGGAAAAAACTCTCAGCTTCGGGCGCGGCGACCGGTCGCGCGAAGCGAACACCCGCGCGGCGTTGCGCAAGGCGCGCAAGGACGGCAAATACACTCGGCGCGGCTGCTTCGACGTGTCGCGGATGAAGCGCATCAAGGGCAATCCGTCCACGCTCTACCCGTTCGTCGTGGGGCCGAAGGTGCTGTCGCTCGGCTGCAGCTGCTTCGAGCTGGACGCGGAGTTCCCGGCGTATTTGAGTTACGCGTACATCGCGCTCGGTCCGCAGCAGGATACGATCTTCGTGCCGGTGCCGATGTCGCTCGACAAGCTGCCCGAAAAATTCGCCGACGGCAGCTGGGCGCAGATGTCTTACGACATACTGGACGCGTGGGGGAAGGACAATCCGGAGTTATCGAAATTCGCCGAGTTGGAGGATAAATTCCTCGCCGAGGTGGACAAGGTCCGCGCCGAGGCGTACACTCTGCTCAAGGCGGGCAAGAACGAGGAAGCGGCGAAGCTCCTCAACGACTGCTTCGCGCGCCAGTTCGCCGAGGCGGACGCGCTGCTGACCAAGGTCAGCGAAGCCGCGAAGGCGAAAAAGGCCGCCGCGCCCGCCGAAGCGGCGGCAAAATAACCGAAGTAAAATCGAGTTCACGTCACTCAACAACATAAAAAGGAGTTCAAGAAGATGAATGCCAAACACTATGCCGCGGTCGCTCTGACCGGTATCCTCGCCGCCACGGCCTTCGCCGACGTCGACTGGATGATCCTGCCCAAGTATTCCACCTCGGGGCGGATGATGCTGCACTGCACGCGCGACCTCACCAGCAAAACGGCGAAAAACGTCCTCACCGAGAAGGGCGATCTGCCCTCGCATCCGGGAATGCGGCTGGAAACGCCCAAGAGCAACGAATACGTCAAGTACAACTATCTGCGTATCGGCAACAAAAACGGCTTCTGCTTCTGCGGACTGAACGAAAAGGGACTGGCGATTGCCTTCACGGGCGGCGATCCGACCTCGGACAAGAACCCGAAAAAGGACAGCAACACCCACTCCGGCAACGCGGCAACGGCAATCATGCTGCGTTCCTGCGCCACGGCGCAGCAGGCGGTGCGCCACATGCAGGACGCCTTCAAGAAGAAGATCATCTCGGGCAGCTCGATCATCTTCATCGCCGACCCGATGCGGGCGTTCGTGGTCGAGTGCTCGCCGCGGCACTTCGCGTCGTGGGAACTTCCGCACGCCTTCTGCGTCTACTCAAACTGCTGGAAGCTCCCCGGCATGGATGACGGCTCGATCGGAACCGCCACCCGCGCCGCGAACAACTACCAGCGCGAGTGGGCGGCGCGCGAAGTGCTGCGGAACGCCTTCGACGCCAACAAGACGATCGCGGTGGCGGATTCGCTGGCGGCGTCGCGCCTCAACGTCGCGGAAGGCAACAGCGAAACCTATGCCAAGCGCCGCGGCAAGGCGACGCTGACGACCGCGCCGTTCAACATGAACTCGTTCGACAGCTATCTTTTCGACCTCGATCCGGAGTTTCCGGACATGCTGAGCTGCGTTTACGTCGCGTGGGGTCCGTGGCGGCACACCGTCTATCTGCCGGTCCCGATGGGCGCCGCTGACGCGCTGCCGAAGGCGATGTTCGACGAGGAGTGGGTCAAGAGCGCGTACCGCCGCCGCGACGCGGTCGCGGAGGACGCGCCCATGAACGAAGAGCTGCTGAAGTTCGAAGCCGAGCAGCTGGCGGAGTTCGGTAAAGCGCGCTCCAAGGCGCGCGAGATGCTGCGCCGCGACGAGCGCGACGAAGCGAAGAAGCTGCTGCGCGAAACGCTGGAAAAACAGGCTGAAGCGACACTCGAGTTCCTCAAGGGACTCAAGTGACAACGGTTTTTGATTTATGCGCGGAACGTGTAAAATCGCGCTCGCCGGGCTGCTGACGTTCGCCGGCACCGGGGCATGGGCGTGCACCAGCTGGATAATCCACCGCTCGGTCTCGGCGTCGGGGATGATGATGGTCCAGAAGAGCCGCGACAGCTATCCCGGCACGCTCTCGGCGGACATCCGCACCGCCGACGGCGTCCGCTGGATACGGATCGGGACCAAACCGCCCTACCCTGCCTTCGCCGTCAGCGAAAAGGGGATCGCCGCCGTCAACAACGACGGCGACGATCTGACGCTGAAACATCCGGGCGAAGCGCACCTCGGGATCGAAAACGGCTTCATGCTGCGCCAGATCGTCACCAAGTGCGACAGCGCGCGGCAGGGGGCGGAGCTCTTGCGCAATTACGGGCGCAACCAGATCCGCATCGGGCGCGGCGGGACCTTCCTCGTCGCGGACGCGAAGGAGGCGTTTCTGATCGAAATCGGTCCCGGCTACGCCGAAGTCAAGGAACTGACGGGGGGAATGGTCATCATATCCAACACCTGGCATTTGCCGGGGGGCGAGGAGTTTTCGCGCAAGACGGTCAGCGGCGGATCCGACCGCGCGCGCGAGGCGAACACCCGCGCCGCGCTCCAGAAGGAGCGGGTCAACGGCAAGTACACCCCGCGCGGCACGCTCAAGGTGTCGCGGATGACCTGCGGCACGGCGCTCAAGGACCGCTACCCGTACCGCTACGACCCGCAAAAGAAGGTGAGTTCGCTCGGCGGATGCTGCTTCGAGCTCGACCCGGAGTTCCCGGCGGAACTGACCACGATGTACCTGACCATGGGACCGCAGCAGCACACGGTCTGCCTGCCGGTGCCAATGGCGCTGAAACAGCTCCCCGAAAAGATCCGGAGCGGTCAATGGGCGGCGGATGTGCTCGAGTTCCGCAAGCGCGTCGGCAACGACTACCCGGCGCTGCCCGAGATATTCGCCTTCGAGGACAAGATCTTCCCCGAGTACGAAGAAACGCGCGAAGCGGCGCGGAAACTTCTGCGCGAGGGTAAAAAGGACGAGGCGGTGACACTCCTTAACGAGTGTTTCGAGCGGCATTTCCGCGCGGCGGACGAGTTGATGGAAAAAATCTTCAAATCCGACGCGAAAAATATTTGATAAATGGATTTTCCGTGAATATATTATAGCTGACGGTGAATACCAAACGGCGGGATCGACCAGTTTTTTTATGCGGAAGCCGGGGTCGAGTGTGCCGTTTATGAGATAGGATCCGCTTGGAATTTTGCAACGAAACACCAGTTTTCACCCTAAAAGGAGAGGTACGGAAATGAAGAAAAGAGAATTCACGCTGATCGAACTTCTGGTCGTGATCGCGATCATTGCCATACTGGCGGCGATGCTGCTGCCCGCCTTGCAGTCGGCACGCGAGCGCGCCCAAAGTTCCAGTTGCGTCAGCAACCTCAACAACGTCACCAAGACCGCGCTGCCCTACCTCGACGACAACCGGATGCTGTGGCCGGCGCCTGCCACCTCCGCCCCGACCAACTCCGGGGTGAATCTGTGGCCGTTGTGCCTGATCCGCGGAAAGTACATGACCAATTTCAGCCTCAACAAGAATCTGACGCGCTTCGGCGACGCCAAGGGCTTCTACTGCCCGCGCATCGGCTTCCAGCCGCTTCGCAAGGGAGCGACCTATCTGTGGACGCCGCAGGTCTACGGCACCGCGCAGAGCAACTCCGACCGGCATACCAACGGCTACTGGCAGTTCAACAGCATCAAAATCGCCGAGATCCGCAAGCAGAACACGCCCGCATGGAGCGACGCCGGCTACGCCATCGTCGCCGGACTCAAGAGCTATCCCGGCAACCGGATCTGGTTCGCCGACAGCGCGTACCGCGACAGCGACTCCCTGCTGCTCCACCAGCGGGCGGGCTTCTACGCGAATATGGACGGCAATCACACCCGTCCGCACCTCTACCCCGTCCACGGCGGGCGGATGAACTTCGCCTGTCAGGACGGTCACGTCGCCTCCGCCGAGCCGGAGGGGCTGAACGGCTACTACGTCCCGCGCGCCAGCGGCGTCGGCACGGGGGCCGGAGCGGTGCAGGGTTCCGGGTACAACTACTCGACCCCAGTGCAGGTCTATCTGGTCGACACCGATTCGATCACTTCCAAGGATTCGTTCGGGGTCCTGGACTTCTGATCTTCGGCGCTGATGAAAAAAGCCACATCGAACTCCGATGAAGGAGTTTCGACATTAAACCAAAAAGAGTACGGAAGATGAAGAAAAGAGAATTCACGCTGATCGAACTATTGGTCGTGATCGCGATCATTGCCATACTGGCGGCGATGCTGCTGCCCGCCTTGCAGTCGGCACGCGAGCGCGCCCACAGTTCCAGCTGCGTCAGCAATCTCAACAACGTCACCAAGATGGGTCAGCTCTATCGCGACGACAACCGCGATCTGTGGCCGGCGGGAAACGGCACCGGAGATCCCGGCTCGTACGGCACGCAATACACGCCGAAATCCTTCCAGTGGCCAGCCTGTATGATCCGCGGCAAATACATGCCGGACATCAGATACAACAAGACCAAATGGGGCGCGGCAAAGGGTTACGCCTGCCCGAAGATCGGTTATCGACCGCTGAGATCGGGCAGCGCCTACGACTGGACGCCGCAGGTCTACGGCACCCCGAAGATGAACCGCATCGACCACGTCGGACACTGCTGGCCGTTGAATTCGCCGAGCCTCAACGGACCGCGATTCATCTACAACACCACCTCCACAACGGCGACCGGCGGCAGCTTCGGACAAAGAACCGGCGGCACCGTGAGCGCGCCCTCCAGACGGCTCTGGTTCGCCGACAGCGTTTATTTCGACACTTCGGCTCCGGTGCTGCATCAGCGCAGTCTCTTTTACGGTCCGGGCGACGGTTACACCAGCAATCAGCCCCGGCTGTTTCCGGTGCACAGCGAGCGGATAAATTTCGCCTGTCAGGACGGTCACGTCGTCTCCACCGACGTGGACGGGCTGCGGGAGTACCATACCATGTACGGTTCCGGCGGTTCGGGCAACAACACCCCTCCGCCTTACGTCGGGAAGGCCATCCCCTGTTCCATCGGGGCGTATATCGATCCCTATGCCGATCCCGCCGCCAGTACGCTAAAAGACTCCACCGTAATGATATATTACAACAATTAACGGTTCTTCGACCGGTCGTGCGGCGCGAAGGGAGCGCCGCGCGATCGGAAAAGGGAAAATCAATCGCCGTATGACGAGCCAGGGAAAAATCGCCATACTTTGTGCGGCGGCGCTTACCAGCACCGCCGCATTTGCGTGTACCAGCTGGGTGCTGCATCCGTCGGTCACGAAGTCGCACCGGATGATCGTCCAGAAGTGCCGTGACAGCGCCTCCAAAGTGCTCGACGCCGACATGCGGACGAGCGAAAGCGGCATCCGCTGGATGCGCATCGGCGCGGGCGGCGGAGCGGCGTTCTCGATGAATGCCTGCGGCGTGGTCGCCACCAGCAACAACGGCGACCCCCTCACCAAACCGGAACACCCGCGCCCCAAGATCGGCGGCTGGGTGCTGGGACGGGTAGGTGCGAACAGCTCCACGGCGCGGGAAGGACTCAAATTCATCGAGGAGCTCCAGCGCAATCCGGCGGGAATCTTCTTCGTCGCGGACCCGAAACAGGCGTTCCTCATGGAATCGGGAGCGGACTACGCCGAGTGCCAGGAGATCACGGGCGGTATCTGCGTCGTCGCCAACGAAATGCACCTGCCGGGGATCGACGGTCGCGCGCGGTCGAAGCTCGAGCGTATAATCCGTCAGCGCGCGCGCGAGGCGAACACCCGCGCGGCGCTGCGCGAGGCGGCAAAACGCGACGGCGGCTACACCCGCGAGGGCTGTTTCGCAACGTCGCGACTGCCGATGGGCGAAGGCGTGAAAAAGCAGTTCCCGTTCCGGGTGCAATCGCAGACCGCGGTCTGCTTCGAGCTGGACGGGGAGTTCCCCGATACTTTGAGCACCGCGTACATCGCGCTCGGACCGCAGCGGTACACGGTCTATATCCCCTCCCCGATGGCGCTGGAACAGTTCCCGGAGAAGATCCGCAACGGCGAGTGGGCGGCGATGGCGCTGAAATTCCGGAAGACGGCGGGGGAAAAGACGAAGCTCGTCGACCGCATTCCCGAGCTGGAAAAGCAACTTCTGGCGGAGTACGACAAGGTGCGCGAAGAGGCGAGAACACTGCTCAAATCGGGCAAACGCGACGCGGCGGTGAAACTCCTCAACGACTGTTACGCCCGGCAGTACGCCCGGGCGGAGGAGCTTTTGACAACTCTCCTCGCCGAGGCGGAGGCGGCGCAGGCGCGCAAGACCGCTGCGGCGAAATAGATATTTGCAGTCAAAACGGCTGAAAGGCAATAAAGGAACCCCAAAAGAAAGGTGCCGAAAACGGAGATGAAAAGAAAAGTATTCACACTGATCGAGCTTCTCGTGGTGATCGCCATAATCGCCATCCTCGCGGCGATGCTGCTGCCCGCATTGCAACAGGCGCGCGAGCGCGCCAAAGCCGCCGGATGCACCAGCAACCTCAAAAATCTCGGCACAGCCACCGCCACCTATACCGACGACAACCGCGGTTTCTGGCCGTCGCAGAACACGACCGTCTCGGGCAACGCCACCGAAAGAACGCACATGCTGGGCGAGTTCACCTGGCCGATCTGCATGATCAAGGGCAAGTACATTCAGGACTGGCGCGGCAAGAACAGTTGGGGCCATTGGCCGGACAATCCGGCGTACCGCTGTCCGGCGATACCGTTCGTGCGCATCGTCTCCGGCACGTCCGCGATCTGGGCGGCGCAGGTCTACGGTTCGCCGGGAATGGCGGGCAGCGGCGTGGCGGACAACGACCGGGCCAGCGAGACCCCCGAAAAACCTTATATGCCGGGAATCTATATGAACTCGGCTTCGCTGAACGATCTGTGCGGCACCAACAGCGGCGCCGACAACTTCGGCAAGATCGTCAGCGGCGGCTCCGCCCCCAGCCGCCGCATCTGGATGACTGATGTGGGCTACTACGACAATTCCAACGCCACAGACATGCACGCCCGCTGCGCGTTCACGGGGACGAGAAGCACCTCGCTCACCGGCGCGAAACTCTATCCGGTGCACAGCTCCCGGGCGGGTATCCTCGCGCACGACGGTCACGTCGAAACGGCGGCGCTCGACGCGCTGAACAGCTGGTACGTTCCCAAAGTGAGGATGATCGGCAATATCAAGCAGGTCCTGTCGACCTACGTCAAAACCGTGCGCGATCCGATCGACCCCAAGCAAATCTACAACTTCTGAACAAAGGGAGGTTTTACGAAGATGAAGAAAAAATCATTCACACTGATCGAGCTCCTCGTCGTCATCGCGATCATCGCGATTCTTGCGGCGATGCTGCTCCCGGCATTGCAGTCGGCGCGCGAGCGCGCCCGCGGTTCGGGATGCGTCAACAACCTCAAAAATCTCGGCACCGTCGCCTCGACCTACACCGACGACAACCGCACCTTCTGGCCCGCCCAGCCCACGACCATCACCGGCGGCAGTGACCTCGGCGCCAATCTGCCCAATTTCGTCTGGCCGTTGTGCATGATCAAGGGCAAGTACATCCCCGACTGGCGGCAGAAGATCGGCACCAGCAACCGCTGGGTCGACGCGCCCAGCTACCGCTGCCCGACGATCGGCTTCCAGCCCCTTGCGGTCGGCAGCACGATATTATGGGTGGCGCAGGTCTACGGCTCACCGGCGCGCGCCGACGGAACGACCACCAATGCGGTCGCCAATCCGCCGGCGGATCCGGGGTGGTATCTGAACACGACGACGTTCGACGACCTTTACGAGTGGACCGCCTCCAACACCGTCAGATACAAGGGACCGATCTCGTCGCCCAGCCGTCGCATCTGGTTCGCCGACAGCGCCTACGTCGAACCCTCGTGCAAGCTCTTCCACCAGCGCTGCACGCTGTACGGCTTCCAGGGTCAGAAGAGCAAGACCGCCAACTGCTCGCGGCTCTACGCACCCCACGGCGGGCGGCTGAACCTCACCGCGCACGACGGTCATGTGGCTTCGATCAGCATGGAAGAGGCGTTGTCGAACTACTATCTGCCGCTCTCGCGGACGGGTCTCGGCAGATTCCCGGGAAAACGCGCCGTGATCAGCGGCGAGATCTCCACCTACTGCATCGAAGCCGCCGACCCGCCGCAGGACGGCATCTGGACCAAGTATTGACGCTTCGCAACCGGTTGAAAAACAAATCCAAACTCAAAAGACGATAAGATCCTTATGAAAAATTCCGTTTTTTCCGCCGTCGGCATCGCGCTGGCGGCTGCGTTCATTATCCCCGCGTTGCCCTGTCGCGCCGACTCCGACTGGGTGGTTCTGCCCTTCGCCACGGAGTCGGGACGGATGTTGCTCCATGCCATTCGCGACAATTCGAAACCGGTAATGACCGATCTGCGCTTCGAAAAAAGCGGATCCTTCAAATCGCTGCGCATCGGCAACAACAAATCCAAGTTCAGTCACGCCGGTCTGAACACCGCCGGCGTCGCCATCGTCATGACGGGCGGCGACTCGCACTGTGACGGTACCCCCAAAAAGAGCAAGTCCCACTACGACGGCGGCAAGTTCGTGAACAACATCCTCGCCAAATCCGCCTCCGCGGAAAAGGCGGTCGCGTACATCAGGGAACAGGCGGACAAGAAGCTGATCGCCGCCAGTTTGATCATCCTCGTCGTCGACCCCGGTCGCGCCTTCGCGGTCGAGTGCTCGCCCAAGAACTTCGCCTCGGCGGAAATAACAAGCGGCTTGTGCGTCTACGCCAATGCGTGGCGGCTCCCCAATATGGACGCCTCCTCGAAACGCTCCTTCAACGACCGCGGCTGGGCGGCGCAACGCGAATGGGCGGTGCGCGAGATGCTCCAGCGCGCAAGAAGCAGCAACAAAATCTCGGTTGCGGAGTCGATCGCGACGTCGCGAGCCGGGGCACTGGAGCTCAACACCAAGGACTTCGAGGCGGCACGCAAGAACAAGACCCTCTACAATTCGCCCGCCAGCAAGTACTCCGCCGACGGCGTGCTCTTCGAGATCGACCGCGAGTTTCCCGGCGTGCTGAGCTGCGCCTACGTCGCCTTCGGTCCCGCCCGGTATACCATATATCTGCCGGTGGCGCTCGGCGCGGCGGAGGCGATCCCCAAGGAGCTGAACCCCGCGCCGCTGAAAAGCGCCGCGCTGGCACTGCAGAAAGCCGCCAAGCCGGATACGCCGATCGACATCAGATACGCCACTTTCGAAAAGCGGATCTTCGCCGATTTCAACAAAACGCGCGAAGAGGCTCGCACGATGCTCCGCGACAAGAAAGTCGACGAAGCCAAAACGCTGCTTCAGGAAGCTTTGCTGCGCTACGTCACCGAAGCCGCGGCGGAGTTCGGCAAGGCGGCAAAAGAATAACGTATCGGGAGACATCCCTGAAGGGATGGCTTTGAATACGCGCGCCCGCTCTCCGGCAGGCGCGCGCATCAATATATGGCGGAGTGTCCCGCAACCGACAGAATGGGATTTTTTTCATGAAAACGCTAGTACACATCATCCTCAACTCGCACCTCGACCCCGTGTGGCTCTGGGACAAATCCGCCGGTATGGACGAAGTCATCGCCACCGCCCGCTCCGGCTGTGACATGCTCGACGACTATCCCGAGATCTTCATCACCCGCGGCGAGGCGTGGTTCTACGACGTGCTGGAAGAGTGCGCCCCCGAAGTCTACGCCCGCGTCAAAGCCCACGTCAAAGCCGGTCGCTGGCAGGTCGTCGGCAACTGGTACATCCAGCCCGACTGCAATCAGCCCTCCGCCAGATCCTTCGCGTGGCACGCCGAGGTGTCGCGCGAGACCTTCGCCAAGCTGGGCGTCAAACCCTCCGTCGGCTACAACGTCGACAGCTTCGGTCACGCCGCGACGCTCCCCGACTTCTACCGCGCCTGCGGCGTCGATTCGTACATCATGCGCCGCCCCGGCGCGCAGGAGATGAAACTCCCCGGCAACATCTTCAAATGGCGGTCGCCGAACGGCAACACCATCACCGTCGCCCGCACCGTCTGCTACAACACCACCGGGCGCATCATCAACATCGAACGCAATATCACGGGCGAACTCGCCGCCGCCACCCCCGGACTCGGCATCGCGATGTGCATGGTCGGCGCAGGCGACCACGGCGGCGGACCGACCCGCCGCGAGATCGAATACGTCCTCGAGCACCGGCACTGGAACGACGACACCGAACTCGTCTTCAGCCATCCCCGCGCCTTCTTCGACGCGGTGGCGGCGAGCGGTTTCGAGCTGCCCGTCGTCGATACCGAACTTCAACAGCACGCGATCGGCTGCTACACGACGATGCACCGCCACAAGCAGTACCACCGCCGCGCCGAAGAGCTGATCGCGCAGGCGGAGGGGCTGCTCCGCGCCCACCCCGAAGCCGCGCCGAAAGACGGGTCAAAAATCCTCGAACACGCGAAAAAGGATCTGCTCTTCAACGAATTTCACGATCTTCTGGGCGGGTGCTCGATCCATCGCGCCATGGAACGCTCGATCGCCGACCTCGCGGGCGCGTGCAGCGGCGCGCAGGGGGTGATCGAAGTCACGCTGCACCGCCTCGACAACGACCTCGCCACACCGGACGAGCTCCAGCGCGCCGTCTTCCGCAACCTCGGAGAACGCGACTTTTCGGGCGTGATCGAATTTACGCCGTGGCTCGGGTACTACCCCCCGTTGACCATGCGTCCCAATCTGCGCATCTTCGACGAGAAGGGCAAGGAGCTCGTCTGGCAGAGCCTGCCGGGCGAATCCGCCTCGCTGAGGTCGCACCGCGTCGCATTCAGGCTCGACATCCCCGCCGGAGGGCGCAGGATCATCCGCATCCAGTACGACCCGAGCGGTCCGCAGCTTCACGGGACGCCCCCCGACGGCGCGAACAAGGTCGTCAAGGCTGCCGTGCAGGCGCTCAATGCGAAGCTCGACATCATCGACGACCCCTCCGACACCTGGAGCCACGACATGACGCGCTACCCCGGCAGCGCCAAGTATTCCTGGAAGATCGGCACGGGAAAACTCCAGTCGTTCGCGGCGGGACCGCTCTTCCATGCCGCCTTGCAGGAGTGGCGGTGCGAAGCCGGTGAATTCGAACTCGAAGCCCGGGTGTACCGGGACGAGCCCCGGATCGTGCGCTGCAAGCTCCGCGCCTACTGGAACGGACGGCAGGAGCTGGCGAAACTCCGCTTCGCCCCGCCGTTCGCGGTCGCAAGTGTCACCGCCGGCTGCCCCGGCGGCACGATCCGCCGCGCCGCCGACGGGCGCGAGCTGCCTTTTTACGACTTCGTCACCCTCGACGGCAAAAACGGCGAGGCGTTCACCGTGGTCAGCCGCGACATCTTCGGCTGCGACGTCACGAAGCGCGGCGCGCTCCGGCTGACGCTGCTCCGGTCGCCCTACTACGCGAACCACCAGCCTCGGGTCGTCACGGAACGCGCCGCATTCCCCGTCTGCGACCGCGGGATGCACGAGTTCGAGTTCACGGTCATTTCGGCTCAGAAGCCCGATCCCCAAGCCGTCGCCGACGAAATCACCAGGCAGAGCAAAGCCGTGCATTTCACCGAGTCCACGCTGGGCTGTGCGCGGAATTACCTCGTTCCGCACGTTGACATGCCGCTGCCGTAGGCGCTATATTAAACGCAAGGGCAACTTTTTTTGCGAGGTCAATATGAAAGCAGGTTTCGCCAAATTCGACATCACGCCGCGCGTCGGCGTCAGTATGGCCGGTTTCGGACCGTTCCTCAACCGCAACTCGACCTTCGTCCGCGATAATCTGGAGGCGCGCGCCGCCGCGCTCGAATCGGGCGGCGGCAAGGCAATATTCATCAGCTGCGACCTGACCACCATCGCCCCCGACACCGCGCGGCTCGCCCGCGAGATCGTCGCCGAAAAGCTCCCCGGCTTCTCGCCCGACGAAGTGCTCGTCACCGCCACTCACACCCACTCCGCCCCCGCTGTCGTGCTGAACAACGCCGGGTGGGGCGTCCCCGACCTGCCCTACTTGCAGCTTCTGCCCTACAAGATCGCGCAGGCGGGCATCGACGCCTGGAACAACCGCGCGAAAACGACCGTATCCGCCGCGCGCGTCCCCTGCCGCCACATCGGCTTGAACCGCGTCTACGACATCGACAAGCCCCCTCTGGAAGAGGTCCTCGACGAAAACTGGGAGCCCGCCAAACCGGAGCTGACCGACACCGAATGCGAGGTGATCCGCTTCGACGACGAACGGGGAGTCTTGAAAGGCTTCATGGTCAACTTCGGCTGCCACGCGGTCGTCTGCTGCCAGAAGTGTCATTACCTCCACGGCGACTACCCCGGAGTAGCCATCCACGGCATCATGCGCGAATATCCCGGCTCGGTCGGGCTGTTTCTGCAGGGGGCGGAGGGCGACGTCAACTCGGGGTGCGTCCACAAGCCGGAGCAGGAGTCGCTGCTCGCGCTCGACGTCTTCGCGGGGCGCTTCGCCCGCGCGATCCGCCACGGGCTCGCCGAGGCGAAACCGCTCGCCAGCGATGAAGTCGTCACCGCCTTTTCGACCGTGGAATTTTCCACGATCAAAAACTGGGACGAAGCTTCGCTGCTGGCGAAAAAACGCGAGATCGACGCCGTGCTCAACCGCGCCGACGCCTCCGACGACGACAAGGACGTGCGCATGAACACCGTCTACCGCACCGGCGTGGAAAAACTTTTGAAACTGCTCCGCTCGGGAGAAAAAACCTCCATCACCGCCGACGTCTTCGCCGTCCGGATGGGCCCGGTCGAATTTCTCGGCGCCCCCTTCGAAATCATGCAGGCGATCAAAAACGATACGGTCGCCGGAGCAAAGGCACCGATACCGCTCGTGCTCAGCCTCTGCAACGGCGCCTACGGCTACGCCCCCGACCAGAAATCCATCGATCAGGCGAACAGTTACGCCGCCACCAGCATTCCCCTGATGCAGGGGCGCTTCCCCTACGCGAACATCCACCGCGAACTCGTCGCGGCGTTCCTGGAACTCGACGCAAAACTCAACCAATAAAACCAAGGACAACGATAAAATGATCAAAGTCACCATTTGGAACGAATTCCGCCACGAAAAAGTCGAAGGGGGCGTCCCCGGTCAGGTCTACCCGAACGGGCTGCACGCCGCGCTGCGCGACGGGCTCGCCGCCCCCGATCTCGACATCCGCCTCGCCTCGCTGGACGAGCCCGAGCAGGGGCTGCCCGACGCGCTCCTCGACGACACCGACTGCCTCGTCTGGTGGGGCCACAAAGCCCACGGCGAAGTCGACGACGCCCTCGTCAAGCGCATCCTCAAGCGCGTCTGGAACGGCATGGGGCTCGTCGTGCTCCACTCGGGACACTACTCCAAGATCTTTCAGGCGGTCAACGGCACCAGCTGCCGGCTCCGCTGGCGCGAGATCGGCGAAAGCTGCCGCGTCTGGTGCGCCGACCCGAGCCACCCCGTCGCCGAGGGCGTGCCCGAGACCTTCGCGCTCGAACACGAGGAGATGTACGGCGAACCTTTCATGATCGCCCCCGACGGCCACGTCGTATTCTACAGCTGGTTCAAGGGCGGCGAGACCTTCCGCTCGGGCGTGGCGTTCCAGCGCGAAAACGGGCGGATCTTCTACTTCCAGCCCGGTCACGAGACCTACCGCAGCTACTACGACCCCAACGTCTTGAAGGTGATCGGCAACGCGATCCGCTGGACAGGGAGCGCCGTAAAACGCGTCTACCCGCCGATGAAGCGCGCGGAACCGCTCGAAAAAGTCGACTGATCCATGAAACTCTGTGCCATCCAGCAGCCCTATCCCTACACCCCCGCCGAGGCGGACTCGGCGGTGGAGTTCGTGATCCGCGAGCTGGAGAGCTGCGACGATTCGCTCGACCTCATTCTCACCCCGGAGTACACCAACTGCCCGACCAAATTTCCGAGCGGAGAAGAGAGTCTGGCGTGCGCCCGCAAACACTATCCGGCGCTGGAAAAAGCCGCGCGCGACGCCGCGCGACGATGCGACGCGATCGTCGCCGTCAGCTGCTGCGCACCGACTCCGCACGGCTGGCGCAACACCACGCGGGTCTTCGCCCCGAACGGAGAGGTCGCGGGCGAGTACTACAAGCAGCAGCTGACGGTAAGAGAACCCAATGCGCGCGGCGTCGACGCCTCGTACGCGACTAGCTTCCGCGCGCCGGAGATCGTCGAAGTCGACGGCATCCGCCTCGGCTTCGTGACCTGTTACGACGCCTACTTCGAAGAGTACATCGAATACCTCGGCTACCGCCGCCCCGATATCGTGCTCGTCGCCTCGCACCAGCGCGGCGAACCCTGCGAAAATCTGCGGCGGTTGAACCAAATGCTCGCGTACCACACGGATGCGTTCGTGCTCCGCGCCAGTGTCGGCATGGGCGAAGACAAGGAAACGGGCGGTACGTCGCTCGTCGTCGACCCGGCAGGGAAGATCCTCGCCGACGCGGGGCAGCACAACGGCAAGCTCGTCTGCGACATCGGCGACCCGCACCGGAAATATCGGCGGAGCAACAGCTTCGGCGGCAAGATGATCCTCAACCGCGACTTCATCGAACAGGGACGCACCCCGTGGAGCTACCGCCCCGGCGGCAGCTGCGTCAAACCCGGCGACGGCAAAATGCCCTACCCCCGGGTCTGCGCCCACCGCGGCTTCAACACCGTCGCTCCCGAGAACTCCATGCCCGCCTTCGGCGCGGCGATCGCCCTCGGCGCGGAGGAGATCGAGTTCGATCTGTGGGAGAGCGCCGACGGCGTGCCGGTGTCGATCCACGATTCGAACCTCGAACGCGTATCCGACGGCGCCGGCAAGGTGCGGGAAAAGACCTTTGCCGAACTCGAACAACTCGACTTCGGCGCCAAAAGCGGCGCGAACTTCGCCGGACTGCGGATCGTCAGGTTCGAGGATATTCTGCGCACCTTCCCCCGCCAAGTCGTCATGAACATCCACATAAAATCCGTGGACGGCGAGCGCTTTTCGCGCCCGTTCGTCAAAAAGATCGCCGCGATGCTCGACGAGTACGACTGCGCCTCGCACGCCTACTTCGTCGCCCGCGACGAAGTCATGGAGGCGGCGCTCGAAGTCGCCCCGCACATTCCCCGCTGCATGGGCGCGGGCGGCAAGGAGCGGCGCATGGCTATCGTCGACCGCGCCGTCAAGTATCAGTGCCAAAAGGTGCAGTTCTTCACCACCTACTGGACCCCCGAACTCATCAAGCGGGCTCACGACCTCGGGATGCGCTGCAACTACTTTTACTGCGACGATCCGGAGCAGGCGCGGCAGATGCTCGAACTCGGCATCGACACCGTCCTCACCAACGACTACTGGACCATCGCGCAGGTCAAGGAGCGGTTCGTCCGCGAGACGGCATGTGGGCAAAAAACTCCGGGAGAAAAATAAGATGTACGAACTCATGCCGATAAGCGGCAACAGCTTTTTCATCCAGAGCCCGTCGCGGGTCGGATTGTTCAAACTCGGCGAACGCGAAGTCTGCCTGATCGACAGCGGCAACCACCGGGACGCCGCCAAGAAGATCCTGAAATTGCTGGAAGAACGGCAGTGGACGCTCAAAGCGGTCTTCAACACCCACGCCCACGCCGACCACATCGGCGGCAACCTGTTTCTGCACGAACGCACCGGCTGCGCATTGTACGCGCCCGGCATCGAGTGCGCCTTCACCCGCCACCCGATACTGGAACCGGCATTTCTGTACGGCGGTTTTCCGCCGGAGGACATAAAACGCAAGTTTCTGCTCGCGGAACCGAGCCAAGCCGAATATCTCACCCCGGAAGCGCTGCCGGAGGGAATGACGATGTTCGATCTGCCGGGACACTTCTTCGGCATGGTCGGATTCCGCACCGCGGACGACGTGGTCTACCTCGCCGACTGCCTCTCCAGTTGCGAGATACTCGACAAATACGGGATCGGCTTCATCTGCGACGTGAAGTCGTACCTCGCAACCTTGGAAAAGGTCGGGGCGATGCAGGCAAAAATGTTCGTTCCCGCCCACGCCGAACCGACGGAGGACATAGCGCCGCTCGCAAAATACAACATCGCCAAAACGCTGGAGGTCGCCGACCGGATCTGCGAGTTGTGCCGCGAACCGGTGATCTTCGAGGAATTGCTGAAAAAGCTCTTCGACGCCTACTCGCTGACGCTCAACTTCGAACAGTACGTCCTCGTCGGCAGCACCGTGCGCTCCTACCTGACGTGGTTGCGGGAAAACGCCCGCGTGCAATCGTTGTTCGCGGAAAACCGGCTGCTGTGGCGCGCAGTGTGAAACGCCGCCGCCCCCCGACCTTTCCGAGATTGAAAAAAGCATTATCGGAGTGTATTTTATTCGCTATGCAACGCAACCACGCGGATCATATCTGAGCAAATGAAATATCTCCGAAGTCAGGAAAACCTCTGGTTCTGGGCGGCGCTGTGCTTCGCCGCCGTCGCCGTATTCACCAATCTGGGCAGCGAAGGCATCTACGCCGCGCAGGAGGGGAGAACCGCGCTGATACTGCGCAACATGTTCCGCACCGGCGATTATCTGGAAATGCGGGTCGATTACGGCGTACCCTACGAAAAACCCATCGGGCATTACTGGCTCTGCCTGCCGTCCGCGTACTTCGCCGGTCTCGCCGGAGACGCGCTGGAAAGCGCGGTGGAATGGGGCATCAGGCTGCCCTCCGCGTTCTCTTCATTACTGACGGTGCTGTTGGCGGGGCTGCTCACGAGCCGCATCTACAAAAATACCCGCGCCGGAGCGATGGCGATGGTCATCTTGAGCACCATGTCGAACTTCGACAAACTCGGGCGCTTGGGGCACATCGACATGCCGCTCGCCTGCGCCTTCATGCTGGCGATGTATTTCCTCTACATCGGATACTTCGAAAACTGGAAACCGAACTGGAAACTGTATCTTTTCTACGTCGCGCTCGGCTGGGGCATGCTGCTCAAAGGACCGCTGGTGCTGCTGCTGGCGGGGCTGACCGTCACCGGAATGGCGGCGACGCGCGGACGACGCTGGTATGAAGTGCCGCGCGATCTGCGGCTCGTCCGGGGCGCGCTGATCGTACTCGCCATCGCGCTGCCGTGGTACATCTACGAGTGCATACACTCCAAAGGAGCGTTCTTCGAAGAATTCATCGTGAAGCAGAATCTCGACCGCTTCACCGGCGACCCGACGGTCTACCGCAAAAAAAGCCCATTCTGGCACCATATCCCGAAGCTGATCGGCGGAGCGCTGCCGTGGTCGCTGGCGACGCTGGCGGCGCTGATCGCATACTTCAAGCGCATCATCCGTTTCAAATTGTCCACCGGGTCCCGTTTCCTGCTGATCTGGTTTCTGACGGGCTTCGTCTTCTTCTCGCTGTCGGCGGTAAAACGGGTGGACTACCTGCTGCCGCTCTTCCCGGCGCTGGCGATGATGACCGCACGGGCGGTGGCGGAGTGGTGCGAAAAGTCGCCGGCACTCCCGCGCAAGTGTTGGCTGACCGTGTGGATCGTATTCACGGTCATTTTGATTGCGGCATTCACCGTCAACGAGTCGGGCGCGCTGATAAGGCTCGGCGAAGCGATGAAAGCGGGTAAATTCGCCCACGCTACGGTGCGCGACGGCATGACGGTGATCATGATCAGCGAATTCCTCCGGGAACGCTCACTGGCGGTGGCGGCGGCGTTCGCCGCCATATCGGCGTTGGTGTTCTTCGAGGGCTGGAGCATGGGCAAACGGCACTACGACCGCGTCTTCGCCACCGTCGCCCTGACGGTATTGGGAATATTCATGTCGTACCACCTCGGCATCGAACCGGGCACCGACCGGCTGAGGACCGTCAAGAGCTTCGCCCGAAGCGCCCGGCAGATCGTGCCGCCGGAGGATACCGTGGTCTACCACGCAAAGTTCAACACCGAAATGATCTACTTCATGGACCGCGATTACCACCGTAAGCTCACGCCCGGCGACCTCTGGGTCATCGCCCCGCCCGACGATGTGAAAAGGATCTGCGCGAGAGCTCCCGGCGCATGGCAGGAAAAACTGCGCACGATCGACAACCACCATTACCCCGCGGTACTGCTGAAACGCGTGAAGCCGTGGTCCGATGCGCCGCGGAAAGAACCGAAATAGACCTTTTTTGTCACTCGACCAAGGAATTTCAAGTTATGAAACGGATAATCGACTGGGCGCAAAAACACCGGATCGCCGCGCTGACCGGCTTTCTTTTCGCGGTCTTCTCGCTGGGGACGGCGGGAACGGAGACAACCCGCATCAACATCCGCTTCGCGCTGATGACGGAGGAGATGTCCGGACCGGCGCTCGGACTCTTCCCTACCATCAACGGTCATCCCTACCCCGATTATCCGTCGCTGTACAACTTTCTTTCGTACCTGACCAGTTGCGGGGGGCGCTGGCTCAACCACTGGACGCTCACGCTGCCGACGATACTGCTGGGGTGTTACGTCGTGGCAATGACCGCCGCCGTCGGCGAAAAGCTGCGCCGGGGGATCGGTTTTTACGCCGCACTGTTTTCGCTGCTCTCGTACGAGTACATCAACATCTTCACCGCCTTCAGCATCGACGTACCGGTCGCGGCGGCGGCGGTGACCATCGTGTGGTTTCTGCTCAAATACGACTTCGGCTGGCGGGCGCTGCCGCCGTACGCCGCGCTGCTCGCGCTGGCGTTCATCGTCCGCGGTCCGCTCGGCATCATCATGTGCGGGGCGGTGACGGCGAGCGTTCTGCTCGGCAACCGCCGCTGGAAGATGCTTCCCATCTACGGCGTCGTCGGCGCGGCGGTCGCGGCGGCGCTCGCAGCGCTCGCATATCAGGCGATACTTTGGCAGGGCGGCGAAGATTTGTGGCTCGAAGTGCGGCGCTGGCAGATCGACAGCCGGCTTGCCTCCGGCAGACCGTTTTATCATTATCTCTTGAGCGCGGTCATTTCCTTTCTGCCGCTCACGGGGTTCGCCATCGCCGCGCTGGCGTTGAAGCGGCGCGGACTCCTCAAACCGGAAAACGCCATGACGATCCTGTGGGCGCTGGTGCCGATCGCGCTGCTGAGCATCCCCGGATGCCGGCACCTGCGCTATCTGACGCCGGTGCTTCCGGCGTTCGCACTGCTCGCGGCGCTGGGTTATGCCGACGCCGACGGCTCCGTACCGGGGCGGATCCTCGACGGCGGAGTCAAGCTGGCGGACAAACTCGCATTACCGGCGGGAATATTGTTCATCGCCACGGCTGCGGTGGTAAGTTGCTTCATGCCGACCCGCCTCGAAATGCTGCTGCCGCATCTGGCGATCGCACTGTTGCTGCTGCTGGCGATCGGAATGCGCCTGCGGCACTTTACCGGCAAAACCTGGACGCTCGTCCGTCCCGCGCTCTCCTTCGCGGTGCTGATCGGCATCGTGATGACGGCGGCGGATGCGATGTGGGAGTGTTCGAGCATCTTCGTCCGCCGCGTCGAGGAAAAACGCCGGGGGCGGCTGTTCCTCTACCTCATGTCGCCGGACCACGACGCATTGAAGGTGATGTACAACCTGCCGCCGGAAAGGCGCCGTGAGGTGGTCTCGCTGTACCCCGTGAGCAGGAAGCGCCCCCCGAAACTGCTGGACCGGATGTATCCTTGCCGGCGACCGGCGGAGGCGATCCCGGAAATCCGCCCGGAGGACGTGGTGGTGCTCAACGCCGGGCGGCTGAAGAAGCTTAAAGCCGACGCCGCTGCCGCCGGCATGACCGTCGTCAAGATCGACGAAGGGCGGCTGGGACACCGCAAGTCCCTGGCGGTCAAGCTGCTGCCGAGCCAGGACAAAAAGTCGTCGAAATAGTATTCCCGGAGGCACTTGATGAACCTCCCCCCCGGATCGGTATTCAACGGACTCAGGATACTCGAGCTCTGCGGCGGCGGCGCGAAAATATTTCGCCGTCCCCGAAGCCGCGCTGTCGTGGAACGTGCCGCTGCCCGAAAGGGAGATCATCGTCAAGCCGCTCGTCGCCCGAATGCCGGAGGGGCTCGACCACCGCATCGGCTTCAACGACGGCGGCGGGCTCTCCGGCGGCGAACGGCAGAAACTCGCCATCGCCCGCGCGCTGATCCGCCGCCCCGACATCTTGATCTTCGACGAGGTGACGAACCATCTGGACTACGAATCGCGCCTCCGGATGCGCGATCTCTTGTCCCGTCTGCGCGGGAAGACGACCGTGCTGCTCGTCTCGCACGACCCGGGGCTGATAAAACTCTGCGATATGGAGATCCGCCTTTCAACCACGGGAGCCGACGCCTGATGCTGACTTGTTCGCTTGTTTTCGCCGTTGCCGGAGCGCTTTTGACCGTTGCCGCCTTTATGCTGTGGCGGCGCTTCTTCCGACATGACGCCGCGCCGGAAAATTCTATTCCGACCGGGCTGACCGACTGGGACCGCCGGACCATGGCGTACCACGAAGCCGGTCACGCCGTGTGTTCGTATTATCTGCCGGAGCGCGAACCGTTGCTACGCGTCTCCATCGCCCCCGACGACGAAGCCTTCGGCATGGTGAGGACGGCGGTGCGGTCGCACCACAACGAAACGCGCGTTTCGTTCGCCTCCACCCTTGCCGTACTGCTCGCGGGACGGCTTTCGGAGGAGCTGTTTCTGCACGAAGTCACCACCAGCTGCGTCCACGACCTCGCCGCCGCGCGTCAGCTTGCAAGCAACATGGTGACGCAGCTGGGCATGGGCAGCCGTTGCGCCCTGACGCTGCCGCCGCCGGAACTCGCCGTCGGCGAAGCGCTGATGAAACAACGCGACGCGGATATCCAGGAACTACTCGCGGATGCGACGCGCTCCGGTCGCAACACGCTGTTCGAACACCGCGCCGAGGTCGTCGCCCTCGCCGAACTGCTGCTGGTACGCGATACGCTCGACCGGCGCGAGCTCGAAGACTTCTTCCGCAACCTTGTCGGGGAGTGACAGCCGCTGCCGCGCACGCGGGTCGCCGTTGCGCGAATGACCGCAGTTGGGACGGGTAGGACAAGTAGGACAAGTAGTATTTTCGGGTTTGGAACCGACAAACGACTGTTTGCAGACTTTCACCCGCCACACAAGTTCGCTGGTTCCAGCCACGCCTGTCCCAATCGTCTTAATCGTCCTACTGGTCATACCGCGGCGGTGCTTCTGTCGGCGGCTTGCGTGCGCGCCAGCGTATTTCATCTTTCATCTTTCATCATTAAAAAAATGCGGTCATTCGCTTGATATGCCAACCAATGGGCTTTAAATTTAACCCATGTCATGAACCAAGCGGACGGTAATATGCGAAAACGGGTAAAAATCTATCGGTGGCTGGGCGCCGGGCTGCTCGCGCTCTTCGCGCTGATCAACGCCCAGTCGGAGATCGGCATGTCGGGCAACGAAGCGAGCCGCTTCGCGACCATTCAGGCGGTGGCGGAGCAGCACACCTTCGCGATCGAACGCACGAACTTCCGGACGGTGGACAAGGTCTTCTTCGACGGGCACCAATACTCGGATAAGCCGCCGTTCCTCGCCTGGGCGGTCGGCGTGGCGCTGCGTCCGCTGCTCGCGGCGACCGGGTGGAACTTCGCCGACCACTACTACCGCCTCGTCTATCTCGTCGATCTGCTGACGGGCGGGACGGTGAATATATTGCTCTTTCTCTGGCTCTTCAACATGTTCCGGCGCGTAAGACGCGGTCCCGTCGAAGCGAAGTTCCTGCTGGCGCTCGGCAGTGTGGTCGGGAGCTGGCTTTTGAGCTACTCGGTCGTCATAAACAACCACACCCCGGCGGCGCTGTGCGTGCTGGGAGCGTACGTCGCCTTGTGGAAATTCTCGCGGCGACCGACGTACAAAGCGGCGGCGCTCGCGGCGCTCGCGTGCGGCTTTCTGGGAGCGCTGGAGATTCCCGGCGGAGTGATCTTCAGTCTGGCGCTGATCCCGGCGCTCGCGCTGACGGCGCCGAAAGACAAACGCACCGAGTATCTGCTGACGGCGGCGTGCGTGGTCGGAGCTTCGGCGCTCGCGGTCTTCGCGTTGAACTACGTCGCGTACCGGCGACCTCTTCCCTTGTACATCGCCCCGGGCGGGAGCTTTTCGCCCGGCGTGGGGCAGAAATCCTTCCTCGGTTACGCCTTCGAATGTCTCTTCACTTGCCGCGGCGTTTTCAGCTACCAGCCGTTTCTGCTGCTGGCGCTGCCGGGGCTCTGGTCCCTGCGGCGGAAGATCGACGCGGCGGAGTGGAGCATGCTCGGTGCGACGGCGGCATTTGCGGTGTTCTACCTCGTGCTGACCAACGAATTCGGCGGTGCCGCCTACGGGTTCCGCTATCTGATACCGGTGCTGCCCGTGTGGAGTTTCCTGGCGGGGCGCTGGGTGTTGAGCGCGCAAGTTCCCCGCGCGCGGCTCCGCCGGGGGATCGCGGCGCTCGTTCTGATATTGTGGGGCGTCGCCACCTCGCTCGCGGGAGCGTACAACCCCTTCTGCTTCGCCTACGAGGGCTACCGGACTCCGCCCGGGCACTTCAGCCGCAGCGTCCGCTCGACCTTCGGCGGAAATCTGCTCTGCTGGAGCTACGAGCACTTCCCGGAATCCTTCCTCACGCGGGCGCTGCGGCGTCACTACGGCGAGCCCGCCTCGTGGGAACACCTCCACTGGTCGTTTTTCAGTATGAAAAACATCGATATGCTGGCGCGGCTCCGCCGGGAACGCGGCATCGCTGTTGAAAAAGCCGGCGGCAAACAGTATTTTATAGAACGGCATGATGAATCGGCAAGATCCGGTAAATAAAATATGGAGAAAAAAACGATGAATAAGGTACGGGTGGCGGTTTTCGGTGCGAGCGGTTATGCGGGCGAGGAGCTGCTGCGGATACTGCTCCGGCATCCCAACGCGGAGATCACCGCAGTCACGTCGCGCAAAAACGCGGGCGAACCGGTCTCGAACGTGTTTCCGCGCTACACCGGGCTGAATTTGAACTTCTGCGCTCCGGACGTGGCGGAGATCGTCAAAAAATGCGACGCGGCGATCCTCGCGTTGCCCCACGGTCTAGCGGCGGAGTACGCCGTGCCGCTGCTCGAAGCCGGGATCAAGGTCTTCGACATCTCGGCGGACTTCCGGCTGCGCAGCACCGCCAAGTACAAGGAGTACTACAAAGTCGACCATCCCGCGCCCGAACTGTTGAGCCGCGCGGTCTACGGTCTGCCCGAGCGCTACCGCGAACAATTGCGCACCGCCGACCTCGTCGCCTGCGCCGGATGCTATCCAACGAGCATCATCCTGCCGTCAACGGCGATCCTCGCGGCGGGCATCGCCTCGACCAAAGGCATCGTGGCGGCGAGCTGCTCCGGCGTGTCGGGAGCGGGGCGCAAGGTCGATCTGCCCTACATCTTCCCCGAGTGCAACGAGAACGTCAAGGCTTACGGCGTAGTCGCCCACCGGCATCTGCCCGAGATCGAGCAGGAGCTCGCGGTCGCCGCCGGCGTGCCGGAAATCGCGATGAATTTCATCCCGCACCTCGTGCCGATGAACCGGGGCATCAATTCGACGATCCTCTTCGACGCCAAGGAGGGCGTGACGCTCGAAGACGTCGGCGCGGCGCTGAACTCCGCCTACGCGAACGAGCAGTTCGTCCGCATCCTCCCCGCGAAGCGCACCTGCGAGACCAAGTACGTCTTTATGACCAACACCTGCGAGATCGGCTACAACTTCGACCCGCACACCGGCAAGATCATCATCACCAGCGCCATCGACAACCTCACCAAAGGCGCGGCGGGACAGGCGGTGCAGTGCATGAACATCCGTTTCGGACTGGACGAGGCGGCGGGTCTGTTGTGATATGAAAAAGATCTGGATCATCTCCGGCGAGGAGTCCGGCGACATCTACGGCGCGAATCTGGCGCGGGAACTCAAGCGCATCGCCGCCGAGAACGGCGAGGAGCTGACGCTCTCCGGCATGGGCGGAGCGCGGATGATCGCGGCGGGAGTGGACGTACTCGTGGACGCCACCGAGCTGGGCGTGATCGGACTGTTCGAGATTTCCAGCAAGATCTTCACCTTCATAAAGATCTATTTTCAGATGGTCAAGGCGGCGAAGCGCGAGCGCCCCGACGCGGTGGTCATGATCGACTATCCGGGGTTCAATCTGCGCTTCGCCAAGGCGCTGCACAAAATCGGCATCCCGGTGGTGTGGTATGTGTCGCCGCAGGTCTGGGTCTGGAACAAACGGCGCAAACCGGTGCTGGCGAAGGTCTGCACCAAGATGCTGGTGATCTTCCCGTTCGAGGTAGACGTATACGCGGATACCAAGCTCCCGACCGAGTTCGTCGGACATCCGCTGATCGACATCGTCAAGGAGCGTACCGATCCCGCGATCCGGCGCGACGACGACACCGTACTATTGCTCCCCGGCAGCCGGAAGATGGAGATCGAACGGCTGCTGCCGCCGATAATGGCGACGGTCGTACAGCTCAAAGCCCGGCATCCGAAGCTCAAGTTCCACCTCTCCGCTCCGCGCGAGAGGATCGCCGAGCTCTGCCGGGAGGCGATCAGGAAATTCCGGCTCCGGAATCCCGAAGCGCCCGAAGTGGAACTGTCGGTCGGCGACACCGGGTTCTGGCTGCAGCGCGCCGGCTCCGGGATCGCCGCCAGCGGCACGGTGACGGTCGAAGCGGCGATCGCCGGGCTGCCGCTCGTCACCGGATACCGGCTCCACTCCTTCACTTTGCTGCTCGCCGCGGGGCTGGTCAAGCTCTACCGGGGCTTCTTCGTCATGGTCAACATCATAGCGGGGCGCGAGATCTTTCAGGAATTTCTGCAGTGGCGTTTCGTTCCCAAGAATCTGGTTCCCGCGCTGGAGGCGATATTGCCGAACGGTTCCCGCCGGGCGGAGGTCGAAGCCGGAATGACCGAAGTCCGCAACGCCCTCTCCGTCAAAAGCGGCAACGCAGCCCGTCAGACGGCACTCGCTTGCTGGGATGCCGCCGTCAACCAAGCGGAAGAAAAGAAATGAACGGTCAGCTCGTCACCATTCTGCTCGGCGTCGCCGGGGCGGCGCTGCTCTGCTTCGGCGCGGACGGTCTGGTCCGGGGCGGCGCGGCGCTGGCGCGCATCGCCAGAGTGCCCTCGCTGGTGATCGGGCTCACGGTCGTCGCCTTCGGGACGAGCGCGCCGGAGCTGGTGGTGAGCATCGACGCCGCACTGCGCGGCGCGGGCGACATCGCGATCGGCAACGTGGTCGGCTCCAACATCTGCAACATCGCGCTGATCCTCGGCGTGAGCGCGCTGGTGCGCCATCTGCCGGTGAACCGTACACTCTTCAAACTGGATCTGCCGGCGATGACGGTTTCGACCGTGCTGCTGACCTTGTGGTGTCTCTTCAACGGCGGCATCGGACGCTTCGGCGGAGCTCTCTTCTGCCTGCTGCTGGCGGGGTATCTCGCGCGGAGGTTCCACACGGCGCGGCACGACCCCGAAGAAGCGGCGGCACTCACCGCCGAGGCGAACGAAGCGCCGCCGATGCGCTGGTACTCCGCCGCCGGGCTGACCGCACTCGGGATCGTGATGCTGGTCTTGGGAGCAAAGTTGTTCGTCGACGGCGCGGTAGCAGCGGCGCGGCTGCTGCACGTTTCCGAAGCGGTGATCGGGCTCACGGTCGTCGCCTTGGGGACCAGCCTGCCGGAGCTGGCAACGAGCGTCGCCGCCGCGCTGCGCAACGAATGCGACATCGCGATCGGCAACGTGGTCGGCTCCAATCTGTTCAATGTTCTCTGCATTCTGGGCGTGGCGCCGCTCGTGTCGCCGATACCGGCGCGGCAGGTCAATCTCTGCGATTTCGGGGTGATGTGTCTGACCGCGGCGCTGCTCTGGGTGATGATGCTCACCGGGAAAAGCATTTCGCGGCGCGAAGGGGGAGTTTTGCTGACGATATACGTCCTCTATGTGGCGAAGCTGGCGGCGTTCCCCGGCTGGGGCGCGTGGAGAGGCGGAATATGAAACTCGGAGTCCTCGGCAGCGGCAGTTCCGGCAATTCGCTCGTGATCGTCGACGAAGACGGCGGCGCACTGCTTGTCGACGCCGGCTTTTCGCGCCGGGAGACGCTGGTGCGCCTCGCGAGTCTGCGGATCGCCCCGGAGCGGCTGATCGGCATGTTGCTGACGCACGACCACACCGACCACTCGTGCGGCTGCCGGGTCTTGTGCGACACGCTGGGGCTGCCGCTCTACACGACCTGCGGCACGGCGAACACGCTGTTGCAGCGCGGGCGGCTGCCGTCGAAGGTGCTGACCTTCGAACCGGGCAACCGGTTTCTGGTGGGCGGCTTCGAAGTGCGGTCGTTCGCGGTGCACCACGACGCCGCGGAGCCGGTCGGCTTCGTGATCGGAACGGAGGGCGTGCGCATCGGAGTCGCCACCGATCTGGGTGAAGTCAACGCCGTGGCGCGGAAAAATCTGCGCGACTGCGACGCGCTGGTGCTCGAGAGCAACTACGACCGGCAGATGCTCCGCGAGTCGGAGCGCTGGGCAGGGCTGAAACGCCGGATCGCCGGAGTGATCGGGCACCTCGACAATACGATGACCGCGGCGGCGCTGGAGCACCTCGTCACGGAACGGACCAGACTGCTCTTGCTGGCGCATATCAGCCGCGAATGCAACAAGCCCGAAATCGCACTGTCGGCATGTCGGGACGAATTGAAACATATCGGGCGCGACGACATCCAAGTGGTGCCGCTGGCGCAGGAGTCCCCGCTGGGGCCGTTTGAACTTGAGGAGGATGCCGGATGAGCGAAGCCGGTCCATTGAAGATCTGCTGTCGGGGCTGCCGCACGCGGATGGACGTATCCGAACTGGAACCGTTCTCGATCATCGAGTGTCCGGTCTGCGGCACGCATCTGCGGATACCCAAGCGCTTCGAGCGCTACATTCTGGAAAAGCCCTGCGGCAGCGGCAGCAGCACCACCGTCTACCGGGCGCTGGATCCGCGTCTGGATCGGCGCGTGGCGGTCAAGATCCTGAACAAGACCGACGCCGAATCCGAAGAGCTGGGGCAGCGCTTCCTATCGGAAGCAAAACTCGTGGCTTCGCTGAACCATCCGGGGATACTTCCCGTATACAACTGCGGCATCTTCGAGGGGCAGCCGTATCTCGTCACGCGCTTCATGGAGTGGGGCGACCTCGAAGACTGGATGCGCAACCGCGACTTGCCGCCGCCCAGCACGCTGCTGCGGATCATCGCCTCGATCTCGGGCGCGCTGCAGTACGCTTACGCCAAGGCGAAAATCGTCCACCACGACGTCAAGCCCGCGAACATCATGCTGTCGACCGACTACGAATCCCGAATCGGCGACTTCGATCTGGCGGACATCCGGGAACCCGGAGACTTTTCGCCGTGCATCGGCTGGGGGTCGCCGGGGTACATCAGTCCGGAGCGGCTCTATCTGGGCGGCGAAGACGCACGGGGCGACATCTTCAGTCTGGGGGCGACGCTCTACGAACTTCTGACCGGCGAAGCGCCGTTCGGTCTCGAAGGCGAACCGGAGGAGCTGTACGAACGCCGCCGCGAGATGGCGTTCCCGGCGTTGAGCACCCTTCGTCCGGAGCTGCCGAAAGGGCTCTCGGATCTCGTGACTTCGATGCTCGACTTCGCGCCGGACCGCCGCCCGAGTCACATGGTCATCACCCGTGCGCTGAACGACTACGCCAGCTCCCTCTGACGGCGGACGACTTTTTTGAACCACGAAATATACGGAAAACACGAAAAGTTTGGGGGCGCTGTCGCGTATGCGGGCGCCCGACCGCGTGTTGGTCCGTGCGCGGTGTTTCAATGCAGGGCTTTACGGCGCGGCGGAGCCGCGCCTCGCCCCGCACCCTTTGGGCGCAAGCGCCCACCGGGGAAAAGCCCTTCGCTTTTCCCCGGACCCTTTTTGCCGCTTGCGCAAAAATGCAAGCGCGTTTGCAGACGATCCTTTGAATTACGCGGCCTGCGGTAAACGGTCACCGCATAGTTGCGGTGACCGTTTACCTCGCGGCCTTATTGCTCGGGGGCACTCGGCATTCATTTTGACCGGCAAAATGAATGCCTCGCTCGCCCCCTGCGCGCTCGGCGGCGACCGCCTCGCAACGACTGTGTGCGGGCATAGAAACGTGAGTGGTACCTTTGAGCGTTTTTTTTGCGCGGGCAACCGATTGTTTGCAGTCCTTCACCCATAACATCTGCCTGTCCCGCCATAGTGCGAAGCACGGCGGCGGAAGCGCCCCGCATACGCGACAGCGTGCCGGCGCCGTGCGTTCCACGCCTCGCGCAAAATTTGACAAAACCCGGCTTTTGTGCTATTTTAATAGTATTATGTCTTTAAACCGCGATCTAAAAAAGAAAGGATCGGAATCATGGCTTACACCGGAGGAGAAACCGTAACCCTCACCGCGGGGCAGACCCTCGAAGGTCCGTCCAGCATCGCCAACACCCTTTTGACCGGCGCCGACGAGTACGCGCGTATATTGTACGCCAGCAACGCCACTCTCGGCACCGTCAGCGTGTCGAGCGGCGGTCAGCTCTACTTGCGCGGCAACGACACTACCGTGAACAGCATCAACGTGCAGGGGCTCTACACCATCAGCGGCGCTTCCACCGCGGCTTCCGGAGGTCGCCTCTTCGTCTCGGGCGGCCGGGTCGCGGAGCTGACGCTCGACAACGAGGGTCAGGCGTGGCAGTACGGCGGCGAGATCACGAATCTCATCCTCAGCAAGACCAATACGAGCCTCAAGTCCTCGGTCAAGCTCTTGATCTACGGCGGCTCGGTGATGGGCGGCTCCAACGCCGGCAATGCCGGCGCGAAGGAGATCTACGCGTGGGGCGGCGTCGTAAGCAACTTCACCATGAACGCCAACGCCTACATCTTCGCCTCCAACGGCGGCTGCTTCAAGGACTGCACCTTCAGCGGCACCTGGTTCGCGATCCGCGGCGGCACCGCCGAACGCGTGACCTTCCTCAACGCGGCGACTCAATCCCACCACCGGATGAGCACCGGGCTCATGTCCGACTGCACCATCGTCGCCGGCGCTTCTTACGCGATGATCGGCGGCAAGGCGGTCGGCACGATCGTGAGCGGCGCCAACGCGCGCTTCCGCGTCTCGGGAGCCAACGCGGTCATGGAGGGCGGCACGGTCGTGAGCGGCGGTTCGCTTTTGGTCAGCGTCGGCAAGGTCTCCGGAACGACCGTCGGGAGTTCGGGCTGGATGCTCGTCAGCGGTCAGAACGCCCGCGCCGAGAATATCGTGCAGAGCGGGCAGAATGCCAACGCCGCCGTCAGCGCCGGCGCCGCCATGACCAATGCGACGCTCGACAACAGCGCCGGTCTGACCGTCTACGACAGCTGTACGGTCAACAGTGCGAAGCTCCTCACCTCCACCTGGATAGTGGTCAGCAGCGGCGGCGTCGTGAACGACGCGGTCGTGAGTGGAGCGAGCGCGCGTATCGTTGTCCGCAATGGCGTCGTGAACCGCCCGGTGGTCAACGAGTGGACCGCGTGGGGCTATGCCTCGGGCGGCGCCGTTATCAACGATGCGGACGTCAACAACGGCGGCCGGATACTCGTCTACAGCGGCGGTACACTGTATAACCCGAACGTCAGCCAGACCATCGCGGTCCCGACCGGCGCTTCCTGCGCGCGGATCGAGGTGCAGCAGGGCGGCTACGTCTCGGGCGGCACCGGCGGCCACACCAACCGCCGTACGGTCGAGATCTACGTGCGCGGGGGCGGCACGGTCGAAGGCATGACCTTCCTCCCCGGCGCGTTCGTGCTCTGCGCGGGCACGGTCAAGGACTGCCTCATGATGCAAAACGGTGCCCAGCAGGTTACGGTGCGGGCCGGTCTGTTGCAGGGCGGCACCGCCACCAGCAAAGCCACCATCACCGTTTCGAGCGGCACGGTCGACGGAGTGGTCGTCCAAGGCGGCGCCCACGCTTACTGCGTCAACATCGCCAATACCTCCGCCGGCAAACTCTTCAAGGATGTGATTATCCGGTCGGGCGGCACGGTCACGATGCGCAACAACGGTTCGGGCGGCGCGATCGGGCTGTTTTCATCCGGCGTGGTCATGTCGGGCGGTTCGCTCGTCGTCTCCAACACCGGCGTCGCCCGCGACGTGCGGGTCGAACAGGGCGCCGTCGCCTACACGTACAACGCCGCCAACTTCTCGGGCGGTCAGATCTTCGGCGCGCTGCGGGTCACCAACGGCGGCAAGACGAGCGGCGCTTTGATCCAGTCGGGCGGCGTCCACCACGTCTCGGGCATCGGCAGCGCCCTCGACACCGTTGTCTATGACGGCGGCGCGATCCGCATCTCCTCCGGCGGCGTGGTCGTTCGGGCACAAGTGTCGTCGGGCGGTTCGCTCTACATGACCTACGACGCCCAGACGCTGGTCGCGCCGACCGTCGCCTCCGGCGCCTACGTGTCCGCGGCGCTCTACTCTGGTTCCACCGCCCGCGCCGCCGCCGTGATGGACAACGCGACCAACTTCGACGCGACGCTGACCGTCGACGTCCACAACAGCGCCAAGACCTACACCATCGCTACAATCGGCAACGAAAACATGACCGTTGCCGCGCCGTGGCTGATGTTCGACAACGTCGTCACGGCGGGCAATACCTACGTCAACCCGTTCCTCGCGAGCCGCGGCAAGTTCACCCTTTCCGCCGACGGCACGACTTTCTCGACCGCGGCGTGCGCGACCACCAACGTGACCGCGGCAAAGAGCCTCACCGTCAACGGCGACGTGCTGGGAACCAAGCACGGCGCGACCATGAACGCGAACGACCGGGCGGCGCTCTGGAGCGGCACCAAGATCGCCACCGTCACCGAATCCGTCGCCCTAGCCGAGGGTGCGGACGCCGACTGCGGCAACCTGTGGCTGTTCGTCACCAACGAACTCAAGGTCGACACTGCGCTCTACGGCGCGGCGAAAAACCAGAACTTCGCCAATGACGTCAATTACTACTTGTTCAGCAAAGCCGAGATCAAGAACCTCGCGGCGGGCGCGGACTACGGCGGCTCGGTCGGCGGCGTGAACCTCTACGTCACCGACGCGATCTTCAACGGCGTCGCCTACGCGGGCGGCTTCGGCACGGTGACTAACGACGTCAACATCCAGGTCAACACCGCGACCACCGAGTTCAAGAAGGACTTCTATACGGGTGCCCTCTACAACGCCGGCAAGGTCGCGGCGAGCACAACCACCAGCGTCGGCGACATCTCGGTCATCCTCAACCAGGGCACCTATAAAGGGAACATCTACGGTGCGTCCGCGGTCAAGGCGGGCACGATCACGACGGTCGAAAATCAGGCGGCGCTCCACACGGTCGGCGACGTCACGCTGACGATCAACAACGGCACGGCCACCAAGGGCACGCAGGCGTGCATCTTCGCGGCAGGCTATGCCACCGGGCACGACACCGCGAAGCTCGCGGCGGTCTATACGGTAGACAGCGTGACGCTGACCATAGCCGACGGTACTTGGGGTCAGGCGTGCGGCGGTCGCGGCGTCTTCGGCGGCGCGTTTGCGAGCGACAGCACCACGAGCGGAACCGACGGCGTCTGGGCAAAGGTCGGCAACGTGAATCTCACCGTCTACGGCGGCACGATGGGCAACGTCTACGGCGGCGGCTGGGCGCAGAAGGGCGCCAAGAGTGAAGTCGGCAACGTGAACCTCACGATATCCGGCGGCACGATCAAGAACGTTTTCGGCGGCGGCTCGACCTCGACCTCCGGCGGTTCGACCGTCGCGGGCAAGGTGACGATCACCGTTTCGGGCGGCACGATCAACGGCGACATCTACGCGCGGGGGCAGAATGCCACCGACGCGACCGGCGCCGCCAGCGTGATCTTCACCGGCGCCAAAAACTTCAGCTGCGGCGTCTGGGGATACAGCTACATCGGCGGAGCGGTCGACGGCTCGACGTTGCGCTTCACCGACTACTCGGGGACCTTCTCCGGCAAGCTGGGCGGCTTCGACGGCATCTGGCTCGATGGCGGCACGAGCATGACCCTCGGAAGTGCGGCGGAAATCAACAACACTGCTTGGACCTTCGACCTCGCCGGTCGCAGCGACCTGCTGACGGATGCTTCGCTCCTGACGTGGACCGCCGAAGCCGGATTTACCGGCGACAAGGTGGTCGTAAACTTCGCGGACGCCGATCAGGCGGCGGCGGGCTGGAGCATCGCGGCGGCGGACTTCACCGGCGCGACCTTCGACCTCTGCATCGACGGCGCGACGGCCGTTGCCGACATCGCCTACGACACCGCGATCAGCGGCGGCGACTGGGACGGCTGGAAGTTCACGAACGTCGACGGCACGTTGAAATTCCAGCACCTCGCGTAAGGCGCAACTCCGTGGGGGGGCGGCTCGACCGCCCCCCTTTTTTTTTTGCCGCAAAATACACGAAAAGAAGTGGTCGAGTCGCACCGCAACCTCGCGCATCTTCATCCGGCGGTTTGACAAAATCGGATTTTTGTGTTATTTTAAAAAGTTTTTATTGTATACGAAAAATTCGGGAGACCAACATATAAAACGAGCCGCCGGAGAGACGGCGGACAACACGGGAGAATCGGGAAATGAGTGACGGGTACATCTGGTCGGGCGGTTCGGAAGTAGCCAACAACGCCTCGGGCGCGAGTACCTTCGGCGGTTACATGTCTGGATACCTCATCGCGGCGACGGAATATGAGACGGTGGAGCCGTTCGCCCGGGTATTCCGCGTGTACGGAAAAGACGCGGATCTGCACGACGTCACCATCGAAAGCGGCGGCACCATGTATTTCCGCAGCGGCGCCATCACCGATCTCAAGGTCTACTCGAGCGCCACCGCCCTGGTCAGCGCCACCACCGCCAACGCCTACGTGACCACCGCCAACGACGTGGTCGTTTCCGGCGGCAAGGCGGTCGCCACCTTGCGCCACCTCATCGCCAACAACGTGGACGTCATCAGCGGCGGCTCGATCTCCGTCCAGTCCGGCGGCACCATCACCAACCTCAATTTCCTCGCTGGCAACGGCACCATCTCCGGTACGGCGAACCAGCGGATCGACGTCCAGCACATGGTCGTTTCCGGCTCCCCGGTGTCGAGCGGCACGGGGCTGAGCGCCTACACCACGGCGACGGTGTATTTGCGCAACAACGTCTACGTCGATGACGTCACCGTGAACTCCGGAGCCATGCTCCGCATCTCCAGCGGCGCGACGGTAACCAATCTGCACGCCAACGGCAACACCAACAAGAAGACCAGCCCGGATCAGATGATGGCGCTGGTCGAAGTCTCGGGCGGCGCGCTCGTCTCGGGCGGCGACGCGAAAAACCTGGCCCGCGTCATCGTCCGCGCCGGCGGCACCGCCGTGGATCTCGAATTCCATACCAGCACCCACTACTATGTGCACGGGCTGGTCTCGGGCGGCTCGGTGCACACCGCGAACTTCGATATCCGCGGCGGCACGGTGCGCGAGACCGTGGTCGATTCCGGCGGAACTTTGAAATTCGGCCGCGCCGAGAACGGGCAGGCGGTCGACGTGACCATCGGTTCCAACGGCACCGCCAACATCACTTCCGGCGGCACGATGACCCGGACGCTCGTGAGCGGCGGGGCTGGCTCGGCGGTCGTCAATGTGTCGAGCGGTGCGGCGATCAGCACCACGCTCGTGTCCAACGGGTCGATGATCGTCAGCAAACTCGAGTGGTACACCCCGGCCGTCACCAGCACCACCCTCACCGACCGCGGATCGCTGGAACTTTACGGCGTCGCCAGCGACACCGTCGCCAACAACTGGGGGCGGATGAACGTCCGCAGCGGCGGCGTCGCCTCCGGCGTCACCCTCGACGACGGCGGCAAGACCTACCTCTACGCGAACGCCAGCGCCGACAACGTCACCGCCAACGCGAACGGGTATTTCTACCTTTACAGCGGCGCCGCGGCGACCAACGTCGTCGAAAACGGCGGCTTCGCCTGGGGACAGGCGGGGGCGACGCTGACCTTCCTCCCCAACGCGTTCTCCGACATCGAGATCCACTCTCACGCCACGCTGCACGAGGTCACGACCGGGACGAACATCAAGGTCTACGGCAGCGATACCGCCCTCGTGTCGGCGATCAACTTCGGCGGCAGCATGTTCAACATCGAGGCCTTCTCGGGCGGCGTGATTCTGGTCAACTCCGGTCACATCTCCGGCGCGACCGTCCACTCGGGCGGGTACTTCAACATCGACACCAACAACACCAAAACTTTCGTCAGCGGCGCCTTCATCGAAAGCGGCGCATCGATGAGGATGAAGGGCGGCAGCGTTCAGGACGTCACCGTCTCGGGCGCGATGGTCGGCGACGACGCGGATAAGACGCTCTCCGAATTCGCCAAGTTTTACATGTACAACGGCACCCTCGACGGCCTGACCGTCACCGGCGTCGGCGGCTGCTACGGCACGAGCGCCCACGCCGACACGACCAAGCGCATCTGCGCGGTGGTTTCGGGCGGCAGCGTCACCAACGTGACCATTCAGAACGCGGGTTACGTGGTCGTCTCCAACGCCGGCGTCAGCGGCGTCACGATGAGCAAGGCGCCGTCGGCGGAATTGAGCGCCTGGTGTTATATAAAATCCGGCGCGGAAATGGTGCACAGTACCATGAACACCCGTCTGCAGGTCTACTCGGGCGGCGTGGTCACCGACGTCAAGACCATCGGCGGCACCTGCGAGTGCTTCGTGCAGGCGGGCGGCACCGTCTACAACATCGACGTCACCCCCGGCGGGTACTTCGGAGTCTACGCGAGCGGCCTCATCTCGGGCGGCGTTGCGAGCGGCTACAATGCGTCGATGCCGGTACGCGGCGGCATGGTCTCGGGCGTCACGATCCGCGACCGCGCCGACATGTTCATCAGCAGCGGCACCGCAAAGGGCAACAACTTCATCTCGGGCGCCAGCCTGCGGATCGGCAGCAAGAGCACCACCGCCGTTGTCGTCTGCGACAGCGCCTTCATCTCGGGCGGCTACGGCGAAAAGATCATCAGCAGCGGCAAGGAGAAGTACACCAGCGTCACCACCGTCAACGTCTCCTCGGGCGGCAAGCTCACCAACTCGCTCATCGGCGACGGGACCAACGTGACGGCGGGCAGGGACGGCATCGTCAGCAACACGGCGCTGCTCGGTCTCAACTCCTTCAACAACGACACTCAGGATCAGAACGTGATGGCGCGATTGCTGGTCTCGAGCGGCGGTCTGTGGCAGGGCGGCGACGTGCTGAAGCACGTGCAGGGGATCGTCTACTCGGGCGGCAGCGCCGAGGGCGTGACCCTCGGCTCGGGCGCGCACATCTATATTTCCGCCAACGCGACCGCGACCGACATGGTCGTCGCCGGCGCGCTCGACTTCGGCGTCCGCGGCGGCACGGCGGAAAACACGCTCATCAAGAAGGGCTCCATGACGGTCAGCACCGGCGTCGCCTCGGGGACGATCCTCCGGGGAGGCGTCCTGAGACTGATCAATGCCGCCGCCGTCGCCAGCGATACGGTGGTGAGCGGCGGAACCATCTCGTGCGGCACCGCCGGCGGAACGTTCGAGAACACGACGGTCTCGAGCGGCGGCTACCTCTACGGAGTGTTCGGCACCTTCAACGGCGTCACCCTCAGCTCCGGCGGCTCGATGCGCATCTTCGCGAGCGGCGGCGCGATCGTGAACGGTCTCACCACCGAGGCGGGCGGTAACCTCATCCTCGACGTCATCCGCATGGCCAGCGGCGGCGCGCTCAACATCGACAGCCTCGAAAACGTCAATGCTCCTGTGACCATCACCAACTACACGGTGGGTCAGAGCTACACCCTCGCCGAGACCGGCAACACGAACCTCAAGGCCAAGATCAACTATCAGGGGTTCGACTACGTGTTCGGCGCGGGCGAGACTTACCTCAGCCCGATCTACGACGGGCGCGAATTCACGCTCGACTCCGAGGGCAAGACCATCGCGATCGCGGCCCACAGCATGAGCGGCACCATCCTCACCACCTCGGCGGCGGACCTCGCCACGAGCGGCGCGTTCCTGACGGGCTTCGTCAACAGCGACGACAAGGCGATCATCTGGACGGACGTCCAGCTCGGCAGCGCATTGACCTTCGCCACCAGCGCCGCCAACATCGCCGGCGACGCGTGGATCGACCTTGATCGCACCAAGGCGGCGGCGGGCGGGACCATCTACGGCGCGGAAGGCGACTGCATGAGCAACGGTACTATCCGCTACCTCGTCCACGGCGCGGGCTCCGTCGGCAACTTCGCGGGCGGCGCGACGGCGGGCGGCGTCGTCGGCGGCGTCGAGCTCGTCGGCTTCAACAACACCTACGGGGTAACCTACCTCGGCGGCATGGGAACGGTCGCGGGGCTCGTCAGCGCGCGGGTCTCGAGCGGCAACACGTTAGCCAAGGACTTCTACGCGGGCGCCCTCGCCAACTACGCCAAGACGGGCATTGTCACCAGCGTCGGCGGCATCGACACCACCATCGCGCTGAACATGTCCGCCGGCACCGCGAAGGAGACCAAGTACTACGCCAAGGGCAACATCTACGGCGCCTCGGCGGTCAAGGCGGGCACGATCACGACGGTCGAGAATCAGGCGGCGCTCCACAAGGTCGGAAACGTGACGTTGACGATCAGCAACGGCGAAGCGGCGAAGAGCGACATCTGCATCTTCGCGGGCGGCTACGCCACCGGGCACGACACCGCCAAACTCGCGCCGGTCTACACGGTCGAGAGCGTGACGGCGACGATCTCGGGCGGCAACTGGGGCGGCGCTCACGGCGGTCGCGGCGTCTTCGGCGGCGTCTTCGCGAGCGACAGCACCACCGGCGGCGACGCGGGTGTCTACGCCAAAGTCGGAGACGTCAACCTCACCGTTTCCGGCGGTACGATGGGCAACGTCTACGGCGGCGGCTGGGCGCAGAAGAACGCCAAGAGCGAAGTCGGCGACGTCAACCTCACCGTCAAGGGCGGTACGATCGCCAATATCTTCGGCGGCGGCTCGACCTCGACCTCCGGCGGTTCGACCGTCGCGGGCAAGGTGACGATCACCGTTTCGGGCGGCACGATCACCGGCGACATCTACGCGCGGGGGCAGAATGCCACCGACGCGACCGGCGCCGCCAGCGTGATCTTCACCGGCGCCAAAAACTTCAGCTGCGGCGTCTACGGATACAGCTACGTTCCTCAGCAACCGGGCGAAGGCGAAGACACCGGCGCTGCGTTGAGCTTCAGCGACTACGCCGGGACCTTCGCAGGTGCCGTCGGCGGCTTCGACGGCATCACCCTCGACGGGAACACCACGATGACCCTTGCCGCCGATGCGAGCGTCAGCAACACCGCGTGGACCTTCGACGTGGCGGAGCGCTACACCGCGCTCGCCCGGAGCGCGGTCCTGAATTGGAGCGCGGCGGACTTCACGACCGACACCATCGCGATCAACCTCGCTACCGGCAACGCAACCGAGTGGGATCTCGTCAGCGCGGATTCGGCGACCGTCTACAACAAGTTCGACGTGCTGGTCGACGGAACGTCGATCCTGAGCGAAACGCTCGACCTCGATCAGGCGATCGCTTCCGGCGACTACGCGGGCTGGGGATTCACCAACGACGAGGGAACGCTGAAGTTCAAGCACCTCGCGTGATACACACGACTCGTTTTGGGGGGCGGCTCGACCGCCCCCCTTTTTTTTACCGTGAAATACCCGTAAAGAGGTGTTTGGGGTCACGCCCGCAAGCAGCCGTTGCGCGAATTACCGCCCCGTCGCGGACCTGTCGGACCTGTCGGACAAAGTGGAGCTGGAACCAACAAACGACTGTTTGCTGTCCTTCGCCCATCACAACCGCTTGTCACGCCATAGCGCCATCGGCGCGACGGCGGATGCGCGGGTCCCAACCACGGTTGTCCCAAGTGTCTTACTCGTCCTACCCGTCCTACCGCGGTCGTTTTTCTGTCGGGCGCAAGCATCCGCGCCAGCGCGCCGCCACCTGAGTTCCTTCCCTCTCGTGATTTGACAAAACCGCATTTTTGTGATATATTAAACAAAATATATGTTGTTTACAACATTGTTTATAACAAATATTTGTTTCAAATAAAATCAAACGTGATCTAGAAGAGAAAGGATCGGAAAGATGGGAACCAAGTACACCTATGACGGCACCACGACCACGTCGAGCGCGGGTTTCGACAAACCGACGCTGACCAACTCGACCATCGCCAATTACGCGTACGTCGAAGACGATCCGTACCTGCGGGTGCTATCCGCCAAAAACGGCGGCACTTTCGAGAAAATCCTCATCGGCTCCGGCGGCACGATGTACCTTTCGGGCGGGGCGAGCGTCACCAGCATCACCCTGAACGGCGCCAACAGTGCTTATCTCAGAATGTCCGGCGGCGGCGTCGTCACCAGCCTCACCATGAGCGGCGGCAGCTATCACGGTTTCGGCGCCGTGGTCAGCAACATCTACATCAGCGGCGCGGCCAACACCGCGAACCGGGCTACCTTCAACATGTACTGGAATGCGGCGCGGATCAGCGGCGGCTACATTCAGAACGCCACCTTAAACATTTCCTGCGGCTCGGCGGTGAACGTGACCTTCGACACCGACACCTACATCAACGTCGCCGGCTCCGGCTTCAACGCCAGCGGCGCGTGGACAGCCGGCGGCAACATCCGTGGCGGCCGGGCGCAGAACGGCGCGTCGATCCGGCTCCGCCAGTCGGGCGGCTACGTGTCGGGCATGACCTTCGACAACGCCACGCTGGAGCAGTATTGCCTCGGCGACGTCAGAAAAAATCTCGCCAAGGGACTCACCTTCACGAATGGAGCGAAATTCAACAACGGGTTGACCTCGGGCAACACCAACTACTCGGGCGGCATCGCGAGCGACCTCACGTTCGTCTCCCAGTCGTTCATGCAGGTCCGCAACGGCGCCGACGTGACGATAGCGAGCTTCGACGCTGAATCCTATCTTCTGATCAGCGGCGGCGCGACAGTGAAGACGGTCACGCTCACCGACAGTTCGTATGTGAAGGTCAGCAGCGGCGGGGTGCTCACCGGCGCCACGGTCGGCAAGAATTGTTACGTCCAAGTCGGCGCGGGCGGCGGCACGACCTCCTCTGGCGGCCGGGCGACCGACGTCACCATCCAGTCCGGCGGCACCCTCTCGTTCGTGGGCGGCACCTGGAAAAACAGCTGGAACGATTGGTTTACCTACAATCAGTTCGCCAGCAACGTCACCATCCAGTCCGGCGGCACCGCCGCTCCGGTCAACTACGCCATGCTGATGAACGTCAATGCGGAAGCGGGCGCCAAGATCACGCGCGGCGCCAATCTTATCGGCCTCGGCGGCGATAACACCAACATCGTCAAGGGTGTATTCACCAACAACGAGTTGGGCGACGACTTCCAGGTCGTCGGCGGCACCGCCACCGGAATGGACCTCGCCACCAACGCCGCCGGTCGAAGCGCCTTCCTGATCTTCAGCGGGCTCACCGTTTCCGGCGCCACGGTCTCCGCGGGCGGCAGTCTGTTCCTCTTCGACGGCGCCAAAGCCAACGGGGTCGACGTTTACGGCACCAACGCGAAAGACAGCGGGGCACTCCTCAGCATGTGGAAGGCCAGCGCCTCCAACGTCGGGATCGGTTCCGGCGGCAAGTTGATCGTCGCGAGCACCGGTGCGGAGGCGGACAACGTATCCGTGTGTCACGGCTCCACCCTTGTGAGCATGACCGCCGGCACCATCAGCGGCCTCGTGATGTCGGGCGGCACGCTGACGACCGCCCAGAACTCCAATAAGAAGTACATATACAATGTCGACATCACCAAAGCCGCCGGCAACACCTATCCCGTGATCAACATTTCGAGCGGCACCTACCTTTCCGGCGGTTCGATCTACGGCAGCGCGCAGTTCAATTTGCGCTACGGCGTCGTCGAAGACGTCTACTTCGGTGCGGACACCTGGAACAACATCTACGTCGGCGGCAGCATCCTCGGCGGCGTCGCCGGTATGGGCGCCGACATGCGTATGGGGTACGGCAACTCCGGCGCGCTGATCGACGGGATGCTCTTCCTCGGCAACGCGAAGGTCCACCTCCGCGACACCCGCGCCACGGTGAAGAATCTTGTCATGAGCGGCAACAGCTACGGTCAGATCGACGTCTCGGCGGGCGTCGTCAGCAGTGCGACGCTGTGGAACGGTTCGCTCATCATCTCCGGCGGCAGCGTGACGAGCGGCACCGGCGAGATCATCCTCGGCAAGGCCATCGTCAACGATACCTTGATCCGCTCCAACGGCAGGTACCTGCAGTCGGGCGGTACGGCGACCAACACCAGCATCTACACGGGCGGCTCGGGCTTCTACCTCTACGACGACTTCGACTACGACGGCGAGACGGTCGTAAGCAACCTCACGCTCATCGGCAACGGCAGCGACGGGGCCACTGTTGAGTCCGGCGTCTTCTATGGGTTCATCTACGGCGGCATCGTGAGCGGCGGCAGCATGCGCCGGGCGACGATCATGATCAGCGGCGGCGAGATCGACGACGTCAACTTCGGCGAATACACCTGGATCAACAACTCCAATGGCGAAGTGAACGACTGCGTCGCTTCCGACGGCGCCACGATCCGCGGCCGGGGCGCCACGATCAACCGCCTGACGTTGACCGACTCCGCCACCAGATTCGAGTTCTCGAAGGGCGTGGCGAACGACATCGTTCTCCGCAACGGCGCGAGCATGTACGTGTCGAGCGGCGCCAACGTGACGCTGAACGGCGTCACGGTCTCGGACGGCGCGAGACTGCGGCTCTACAACGGCGCGACCGCGGCCAACGCCACCGTCTCCGCGGGCGGCACGATGTACCTTTCCGGCACGGCGAAGGTGACCGGCATCGCCGCCGAGGCGGGCGCGAACATCGAGATCGACCTCAGCGGCAAGACGGCGGGAAGCGCGAACTTCGACAGCCTCGCCAACGTCAACAGCCTGACGATCCAGAACTACAACCCCGGCAACGGAACCTACACCCTCGCCGACACGGGCAACACCAGCCTCAAGGTCGGCATCGTCGGGTCGCGCGTCTTCGACGGCGAAGTCGCCGCGGGGAGCTCGTGGGTCAACCCGCTCATCGCGAAGCAGTTCAACCTCAATGCCGCGGGCACCGAGCTCGGCGTGAGCGCCTACACCCGCGTTCAGACCAATCAGGCGGTCGGTTTCGCGACGAGCGGAGCCACCATCAACACCAACGACAAGGAACTCCAGTGGGAGGTCGCCAGCATCACCGCTCCGGTCACGCTGATCGCAGCCGCCACCACGGTGGCCGGCAACGCGTGGCTCGACATCCACACCTGCACCGCCGATGCGGGCGCGACGATCTTCGGCGTCGCCCAAAACGTCGACTTCGCAGGCAAGTTGAGCTACCAGCTTCACGGCGGCAATACCCTCGCCAACGTGGCGTTCGGCGCCAACTACGGCGGCAGCGTCAAGGGCGTGGACATCCTCTCGTACAACACCGTCTACACCGGCGTCGGCTACGCGGGCGGCTTCGGTACGGTCGGAGCTGACGGCATCGAAGTGGTCTTCGCGAGCAACTGCGCGCTCCAGAAGGACTTCTACGCGGGCGCTCTGTGCAACTACGCCAAGACCGGCGAGCGCACCAGCGTGTCGAGCATCCGGGCGTCCATCGGCGAATCCGCCGGTCAGGTCGCCCCGACCGTGAAGGGCAACTTCTACGGCGGCGGCGCGGTCAAGGCCGGAACCATCACGACCACGGCGGGCACCTCGGCACTCCAGACGGTCGGCGACATCACGCTCACGCTCCTCGCGGGTACCGCGACCAAGGGCGCTCAGGCTTGCGTCTTCGCGGGCGGCTATGCCACCGGTCACGACACCGCCAAACTCGCTCCCGTCTACACGGTCGAGAGCGTGACACTCAACGTCGGCGGCGGCGACTGGGGCGCGGCGGCGGGCGGTCGCGGCATCTTCGGCGGCGCGTTCGCGAGCGACAACACCGCGAGCGCCGACAACGGCGTCTACGCCATGGTCGGCAACGTGAATCTCACCGTCTCCGGCGGCACGATGGGCAACGTCTACGGCGGCGGCTGGGCGCAGAAGGGCGCCAAGAGTGAAGTCGGCGACGTCAACCTCACCGTCACTGGCGGCACGATCGCCAATATCTTCGGCGGCGGCTCGACCTCGACCTCCGGCGGTTCGACCGTCGCGGGCAAGGTGACGATCACCGTCTCGGGCGGCACGATCAATGGCGACATCTACGCGCGCGGACAGAATGTCACCGACGCGACCGGAGCCGCCAGCGTGATCTTCACCGGCGCCAATGACTTCCACTGCGGCGTCTACGGCTACAGCTACGTCGGCGGTACGGACAATAGCGCGACGCTGAGCTTCAGCGACTACACTGGAACCTTCTCCGGCAAGCTGGGCGGCTTCGACTACATCACGGTGGAGGGCAACAGCTGGATGACGCTCGGCGCCGCGGCTGGTGACGTATCCAACAGCAAGTGGATCTTCGACTTCGATGAACGCGACCTCGGTCTCGACGGTCAGGCGGCGTTGACTTGGAGCACGGCGGACTTCACGGAGGACACCATCACGCTTCGGATCGCTTCCACCCGCAGCGAGGGGTGGACGCTCGTCTCGGGCGCCGATGCGTCGAAGTACAACACCGCGGCGGACAAATTCCTCGTCGAGATCGACGGCGGCACAGCCATCGAACTGACCTTCGACGCGACGGTCGGCAAGACCGACGCCATCGCCGACGGCGCTTATCAGGGCTGGGGCTTCGCGGTCGAGGATTCGGTGCTGAAGTTCAAGAATCTCGCGTAAACGACGCGACTCGCGGGGGGCGGCTCGACCGCCCTCCTTTTTTTTACCGTGAAATACCCGTAAAGAGGTGTTTGGGGTCACGCCCGCAAGCAGCCGTTGCGCGAATTACCGCCCCGTCGCGGACCTGTCGGACCTGTCGGAAAAAGCGGGGCTGGAACAAACAAACAATTGTTTGCAGATTTTCGCCCGCCGCAACCGCTTGTCACGCCATAGCGCCATCGGCGCGACGGCGGATGCGCGGGTTTCAGCCACATCGTTTTTCCCGAGACTCTCAAGTTTCCCAAAACTCTCAAGCCTCCCATTGAAGCGGCCGTTATGCAAAAGTCGCCCGCGTGCGCGTCAGCGGAAGCCGGGTACCGGCGCCGTCAGGAATTCAGGCGGATGAAGTCGGCGACCTGCGCCCAGTCGTAGGGGTTGACGCCGTGCTTGCCGGTACGCAGATAATAACCGACGCCGCGCCGCAGTATCGGCGACTCGGGCGGCGGAAACGCCGTCCTCTTTTCGATGCCGGGGATGCCGAAGAGCCGGTAGACTTCCCCCGCCGCCACCGCCGCGCGGAATTCGTTGAAGGGGTGCGCCCATTGGTCCTCGCTCGCGCTTGCAACCAGCACCGGACGCGGCGCCGACAGTGCGACGAGGAAATGCTGATCCCACGGCAGCGCCGCCTCGTTGTCCTTGTATTTGTCGAACTCGGGCACGAACCAGTGCGGGAATTTGTCGATGATCGCCCGGATCGTCTCGCCCTCCTTGTTTCTTGAGATCGCCGCGCCGCCGCACCCGGAGTCGTTGCTCACCACCCCGGCGACTCTCTGGTCGTTCGCCGCCGCCCACAGCGCGGTCTTGCCGAGGCGCGAATGCCCGTGCAGCCAGATCCGCTTCGGATCGACCTCGGGCAGGGTCGCGAGCAGGTCGCAGAGCGTCCGGAACCCGAACGCCCACGCCGAAAGCGCGGTCAGGTGCCGGTCGTTGCCGTCCACCTCGCCGAAGAGCCGGTAGATGCTGCTCCGGCGCGACTTCGGCGTCGGATCGTCGTAATAGAAGTCGTTGCGCGCCGCGGTGGCGAGCATGATCCCGGACTCCATCAGCTGTTTTATGGGCCACCGCCCCGGCTGGGCGTTGTGTTCGGCTTCGATCGGGAGCACGTCCGGCTCCAGCGCGACCCCCGCGTTGCCCTTGAAGTTCAGCGAGGCGATCGCCGTGAGCGGCTTGCCGTCGAGCTTTTCGGGGGAGTAGACGAGCACGTCGAATTTGTGCCTTTTCCCGTTATTGGAAAGCGTGACGCGGAACTCCCGCCGGCGCGCGGTGCCGTCGACAAGTTTGCGGCGCTCGCGGTAAAGTTCGATCTTCATCGACGAAGGATAGGGGGGAATGTATCCGTACTCGTTCTCGGCGAGTAGCTGCAATATCTTCTGACGCCCGAAGGCGCACCAGTCGTAGGCGGTCTTGACGCCGACGCTCGCGAGGATCGACGGCAGCGGAAGGAGTTTCTTGCTCATTACCTCACTCCATGAAAAGGTTGCGGTTGGCGAAGACGGGCTCGCTCGTCACGTTGATGCCGAGTCTCCGCAGTCCGGATTCGTCGCCGGTGCCGGGCATGTGGCTCAAGTGCATCTCGCACCCGGCGAGCTCGCCGAGCTTGCGCAGCGCCAGATCGGCGGCGGGGTTCGACGGACTGCTGACGCTCAGCGCCGTGAGCGTTTCGGTGAGCCCGAGACTGATCTGCCGGTTCTTGAAAACATCGTGCTTGAGGCGCGAGAGCGAGTCGATCACCTGCGGCGACAACAATTTCAGATCGTCCGGCAGCCCCGCCAGATGCTTGATCGCGTTGATCACGCACGAGCTCGCCGCGTGCAAGAGCGGAGAGTTGCGCCCGATGACGATCGTGCCGTCGTGGAGTTCCAGCGCCGCGCCGCAGAAGATGCCGTCGTTGCCCTTGCCGGGGGAGTTTTCCGCCTCCTGCGCCGCCTGCCGCGCCGGAGCCACGACCTTGCGGTCGAGTTCGTTGACGCCGAGTTCGTCCATCAGCAGCTTGACCCGGTCGGGAACGGATTTCTCCGCCAGACCCTGCGCGTGGTTGCACAGCTCCTTGAAGTAGCGGCGGATGATCTCCTGCGTCGCCGCCTTGCGCACCGCCGCGTCGTCGGTGATCGCAAAGCCCACCCGGTTCACCCCCATGTCGGTCGGCGAAACGTAGAGCTGCTCCGGCGGCATGATCCGCGCGCAGATGCGCCGCACCACCGGGAAGATCTCGACGTCGCGGTTGTAGTTGATCGCCACCTCGCCGCGCGCCTCCAGATGGAAGGGATCGACCATGTTCACGTCGGCGAGGTCGGCGGTCGCCGCCTCGTAGGCGAGGTTCACGGGGTGCTTGAGCGGCAGGTTCCATACCGGGAAGGTCTCGAACTTGGCGTACCCGGCGCGGATGCCGCGCTGGAAGTCGTGGTAGACCTGCGACAGGCAGGTGCCCATCTTGCCGGAGTTGGGACCGGGTCCCGTGACGACGACGATCGGGCGCTCGGTCTCGATATAGGCGTTGGCGCCGTACCCTTGCGGTCCGGCGATGGTGTCCACGTCGGTCGGGTACCCCGCGATCGGGCGGTGGGTGTAGACGCTGATGCCGCGCCGGGAGAGGCGGTTCAGAAACACCTGCACGGCGGGCTGGTCGCAGTAACGGGTGACGACCACCGCGCGGACGTTCAGCCCCCATTCGCGCAAGTCGTCGATGGTGCGCATGGTGTCGACGTCGTAAGACACGCCGAAGTCGGCGCGGATCTTCTTTTCCTCGATGGCGCCGGCATAGATGCAGATGATGATGTCCACCTTGTCCTTGAGGCGCTGGAGCAGCTTGATCTTGGCGTCGGGGTCGAAGCCGGGCAGTACGCGGGCGGCGTGGAAGTCGCAGATCAGCTTGCCGCCGAATTCAAGATAGAGCTTGTCGCCGAAATGGCTGGCGCGTTCCAGGATCGCCTCCGACTGTTCCCGCAGATATTTTTCGCTGTCGAAACCCTTTTCCATGATCTTTTCCCCCTGCCGCCGCGACGCGGATTGCGTTTTAATTGTTTTCGCTAAATATACCCGCGCGCGGGCGCTAAAACAAGCCGCATTTTCGGCAAATCCCGGACGTCCGGCGGTCACATTCAGTGCAACAGACTTGTAATAAAGCGTTTCAACGACTATATTATTCAAATTGTTTTTTATTTTTCCGGATTTTTCTATTTACAAGGGTGGAAATAATGATAATCACGACCGTAGCATATCCGCGCGCCGCGCTGATCGGGAACCCCTCGGACGGCTATCACGGCAAGACCATCGCCTTCGTGTTCAGCAACTACCGGGCGCGGGTCCAGCTTTACGAATCGCCCGAATTGGAGATACTTCCGTCGCGCCGGGACTACTGCCGCTTCACCAGCCTCGACGCGATGTGCGAAGACATCGAGATGTACGGCTACTACGGCGGCATCCGGCTGCTCAAGGCGACGGGCAAGAAATTCAACGAATACTGCCGCGCCAGTCAGATCGACATCCCGAAACGCAACTTCACCATCCGCTACGACAGCGACATCCCGAACCGGCTGGGACTCGCCGGGTCGAGCGCGATCATCACGGCGACCATGCGCGCGATGTGCAAATTCTACCATGTGGACATCCCGCGCGAGGAGCTCGCCAACCTCGTGCTCGCCACCGAACGCGACGAGCTGGGGATCCCCGCCGGACTGCAGGACCGCGTGGCGCAGGCGTACAACACGCCGGTCTACATGGACTTCGACGAAAAATTCATGCGGACTCACGGTTACGGTCGCTACCAGCCGATCGAGATCCCCGACGAACTGCGGCTCTTCGTCGCCTACCGCACCGACCTCGCCGAAGGGTCGGAGGTGCTGCACAGCCGGCTTCGCGAAGACTTCGAGGCGGGCAAGCCCGAGGTCGTCGCCGCGATGAAGGAGTGGGGCGACCTGACCACAAAAGTGAAGCTGGCGCTCGAAAAACGCGACTACGCCGCGATCCCCGCGCTGCTCGACCGCAACTTCGATCTGCGCTGCGCGGTCTGCGCGGGCGCCGTCAGCGCCAAGAACCGCAACATGGTCGAACTCGCGCGCGCCGTGGGGGCGTCCGCCAAATTCACCGGTTCCGGCGGTGCGATCATCGGCACCTACCGCGACAACGTGATGTTCAAGCGTCTGACCCAGCTGCTGAAACAGCACGACATCGAGGTCATCAAGCCGCGCATCGTGCGCACCGGAGGTCAGGCATGAGCGTCCGCAAAGTGCGCAAGGCGGTGATCCCCGCCGCCGGCTTCGGCACCCGCTTTCTGCCGTTCACGAAGAGCGTGCCGAAGGAGCTGATCCCGCTCGTCGACAAACCGGTCATCCAGTACGTCGTCGAGGAGGCGGCGGCATCCGGCATCGAGGAGATTTTGATAATTCTCAGTTCCGGTAAGGAGGCGATCCGCCACCACTTTTCGCCCGCGCCCGAGCTGGAACAGCGCCTAGAAGAGACCGGCAAGACGAAGATACTCGACGAACTGCGCTCCATCGGGGGCGGCGTCCGCATCAGCTACACCTGCCAGCACGAACTGAACGGGCTCGGCGGCGCGGTGCTGCTCGCCAAGGAGTTCGTCGGAAACGAGTTCTTCGCGATCCTTCTCGGCGACACCGTGATGAGCAGCACGACGGAGCGCCCCGTCACGGGGCAGCTGGTCGACGCGTATATGAAATACGGTGCGGCAGTCGTCGCCGCCGAAATCGTCCCGCCGGAGCTGGTCAGCCGCTACGGCATCATCGGCGGGAAAACGCTCGAAGACGGTGCGGTCGACGTGACGGAGATGATCGAAAAACCCTCCGTCGCCGAAGCGCCGAGCCGCCTCGCCGTCGCGTCGCGCTACTTGCTCAGCCCCGCGATCTTCGAAGCGCTCGAACACACTCCGCGCGGCAAGGGCAACGAAGTCCAGCTGACCGACGCGATGCGTTCGCTGCTGGGTCGCGAACGGCTGATCGGGCGCCCCATCGCCGGAAAACGCCACGATATCGGCGACAAGTTGAGCTTTCTCGAAAACACCGTGGAATTCGCGCTGCGCCGTCCGGAATTCCGCGACAAGTTCATGACGTACCTGAAATCGGTGACGGCGCAAGAAACGCAGAAAGAAGAGTAGAGTACCGTGTTTGATTTCCTGAAAAAACTGTTCGCGAAAGAACCCGCCCTCCAAGTGAAGGCGGCAGGCAAAAAGAACTCCAACCGCAAACGCAGAAAGAAGCCCGCCGCCGCGCCCGCCGACGGTCCGACCCCGGAGCGCGCCAAACGCGAACCCCGCCGCCGCGAGAAGAAGGTCGCGGCGGAAACGGCTTCCCCGACCTCGCCGCAGTACCGCCGTCCCGCAGCGCCCCCCTGCCCCGAAGCCTTGCGCGACGTCCCCCCCTGCCCCGGCAAGACCCGTTTTCTCGACCTCGCGCTGAACGAAAAGGTTCAGCACGGCGTCCAGTACGCGGGCTTCGAATACTGCACCCCCATTCAGGCGATGACGCTCCCCGTACTGCTCGAAGGGCGCGATCTCGCGGGCAAGGCCCAGACCGGCACCGGCAAGACGGCGGCATTTCTGCTCGCCGCGTTCACGCGGATGCTCGCCGCCCCGGTCGAAAACCGCAAGAACGGCAGCGTCCGGATGCTGGTGCTCGCCCCGACCCGCGAGCTCGCGATGCAGATCCACAAGGACGCGGAGACCCTCGGCGTCTACACCGGACTCACCTTCCGGCTGGTCTTCGGCGGCATGGACTACGAAAAACAGCGGCGCTCGCTCGACTGCCCCATCGACGTGCTGATCGGCACCCCGGGACGCACCATCGACTTCCTGCGCCACGGCCTCATCGACCTGTCGAAGGTCGAAATACTCGTGATCGACGAGGCAGACCGGATGCTCGACATGGGTTTCATACCCGACATCAAGCGGATCGTGTCGTCGCTGCCGCGCAAGGGGAACCGCCAGACGCTGCTCTTCTCGGCGACGCTGGAATCGACCATACTGCGCCTCGCGAGCGGCTGGCTCGCCGACCCCACCGTGCTCGAAAGCGAACCCGAACAGATGGTCAGCGACAACATCGAACAGACTTTTTTGACTGTGACCCGCGAGGAAAAGCTCGCCGTGCTGCTCCACATCCTCGGGACGCGCGAATACGACCGCATCCTCATCTTCGGCAACCGCAAGGACGTGAACCTGCAATTGCAGTACGACCTCGCCAAGTACGGCTACAACGTGCCCGTGCTCTCCGGCGACATCGCGCAGGAAAAACGCATCCGCATCCTCGAACGCTTCCGCACCGGCGAGGAGAAGGTCGTGATCGCCACCGACGTCGCCGCGCGCGGCATCCACGTCGACGACGTCTCGATAGTCGTGAACTACGACCTGCCCGAACGCCCGGAGGATTACATCCACCGCATCGGGCGCACCGGAAGAGCCGGACACACCGGGATCGCGATCAGCTTTCTCTGCGAGTACGGGGCCTTCTACCTGCCCGCGATCGAGGAGCTGCTCAAAACCACCTTCCACAGCACGCTCCCCGACGAGGAGATGCTCAAACTGCCGCCGCTGGCGGAGCATCCGCAGCTGCCCGAGCGCCCCGCCCGGCACGGCGGCCGCTCCGGAGCCCCCCGCCGCGGCGGTCGCGGCGGCGGCAGACCGGGACGCCGGATCAGAGCGCGGTAATCATTACAGTCGGCGGAGCCGCAAACAACCGTTTGCGGACTTTCACCCACCGGCATTCGCGTCGGCGGTCAGCGGCGCCAGATCCGCGATGCCGCCTGAAGCAGATCTTCGAGCTCTTCCCGCTTGTACTCTTTCTTCGAAACGAGCTTTCCGTCTTTGTAGGTCTCGATTTTGCTGCATATGATATCACCGGAGGTGTACCAAACACACCAGAGCGTCCCGTCGAAAGGACAACCGTCTTTCGACGAACACTCGGCGACCTTTTCCCCGAAGATGTCGTAACTGGTGATTTTGCCGCCGCCATCGCCGCCCTGAAAATCGACGGTGGTGTGTCCACAGAAAAAATATATATTCCAAACCCCTTTTCCGTCCCGGAGCTCGATCTTTTCCCGCTTTTTCGGGGAATAGCAGGTGATTTTATCCCTTACCAGAACCCGGTTTTCCGGATGGACGACAAAAGCCCGGACTAGGGACTCGTAAAATTCATCGTACTCGTAAGTAGGTCTGTAGTAATTCCGGAATGTATGCAGAATGTTCAACTTCTCCTCGGTGGAAAGGCGGCTGCTGGTCGCTATCGACTGGAGGATGGCTTTTTTTCTTCGCATCTTCCCTCTCTCCACGTAGCCGCTCTCCAGAGAATACAGGGTCATCAAAAGCACGGAGACCAGAAAAGCCGTCAAAAGCGAACACGACAGCATCCCGACGAAATGTTTTTTGCGCTCGGCATCCATGATCGGTCCCCCCTCACTTTTCCGCGGCGGATAATTTGGCGATCAGCTCGTCGGCATATTCCGCGACCTGCTGAGAGCCATCCGCTCGCTGCTGCCAACCATTGATGAGCCCGATGAATCCGAACACGAACAGCATGACCGCAATCAGCAGCGCATCCAGCACGACGATCAGCAGCAGCGCCAAGAGTCTTTTAACAAATTTCATTTCGGGTGTCCTCCCAGCAAGTACGGAGAAAACGCGTGGCTGTTTGACGTTTAACATTAAAATGCCCTCCTGTAAATTCAATTGCCCGCCGCGGCGGGAGCGGAGCGTTCGAAAAAATGGAAATCCATGCGCGGATATGCCGCCGAGAACGCCGCCGCCATCCAGATCATCGCCGCCAGTTCCAGCGCAAAAAGCAGGCACAAAAGCGCCTTGCAGTACCGCTTCACGACCTCGGTAAGAGCGCTCCTGGTCACCATGCGGAAGCCGACCGCCAGCGTGATCGCCGCCAGCATCCCGACGAACACCACCACGGCAGTCGCCTCCAGCCAGTCACCGTAGAACATGAGCGTTTTCTCCTGTGGGCTTGATACGTTTCCGCCAATTTCTACTCGGTGATACAATAACCCGCAAATGCAGCATTGTCAAGCATCGGGAACAAACGGGGCACGGGAAAACGTGGCGGATGATCCACACTTCGGGTGCGCTGCGCGCCCCCATTCGGGGCAAAGCCCTTCGCTTTTCCCCGAACCCCCTTTGCCGCTTCCGCAAAGATACAAGCGCGTTTGCAGACGCTTCTTTGAATTACGGCGGCCTGCGGTAAACGGTCACCGCAAAGTTGCGGCGACCGTTTACCTCGCGGCCTTATTGCTCGGGTGCACTCGGCATTCATTTTGACAAGGCAAAATGAATGCCTCGCTCGCCCCCTGCGCGCTCGGCGGCGACCGCCTCGCCACAACCGTGTGTGAGCATAGAAACGCGAATGGTGCCACCTGGCGTTTTTTTGCGCAAGCTAACGACCGTTTGCTGACTTTTACCCATCAAATCCGCGTTCGCCGCACTTTTTCGCGGCAAATCGGGCGGCGGGCTTGGAAAAAAATTTTTCTTGTGTTATATTCTTACCATACGCGCCGTTCTCGGCGTAGAAAAACACCACTGAAAGGGCAGATCAATGAAGAAGAGCATCGCCGCCATCGCTTCGCTGGCAGTAGCGGCCGCGTTCGCCGCGCCCCCGCCCCCGCCGGGCGGACCGGCAACCCCGCCGCCGTCGACTCCGCCGCCGAGCTACAAACCCGCTCCGCCGGCTCCGCACAAACCGGCGCCGCCGCCGAGCTACAAACCCGCTCCGCCGGCTCCGCACAAACCGGCGCCGCCGGCTCCCAGACCCGCGCCGCCGCCAGCCGTGCATCATCACCACCACAAACCCGCGCCTCCGCCGCCGCCTCCACCGCCGCCGCCGCGTCCGTGGTGGAAGCTCTGGTAAGCAGGAGTGTTTCCTCGAATCCCCGATCCGCATGGGTCGGGGATTTTTTATGGAAATCACAATCTGCGAATATCCTCAAAAAACCCGGGCAAAACCGTGAATTTGCATTTGAAATCCGGTCGGGACGGGGTATCTTTTACTCCATGCGACAACCGATCACCGGAAGAATGAAAAAATGCGTTACCCGACAACCCGGAGCACTCTGCTAGACCGTCTGACCGCCCGCGACGAAAGCGCGTGGGAGGAGTTCTTCGCCGCGTACCGACCGATCATCCGCGACGTCGGCGCGTTCAAGGGACTTGACGAAACCGAGTGCGACGACCTCGTTCAGGAGGTGATGCTCCGCTTCTACCGCCGCATCGGCGACGGCTTTGCCTACGACGCCTCCATCGCCCGCTTCCGCACCTACTTCAACCGGATCGTCAAGGGGTGCGTCTACGACTGTCTGCGCCGGCGGCGCGGCGCGGAAAGCCCGCCGGTTCAGGAGGGCTCCGAAGTGTCGCCGCCCGACGAGATACTGGATATGCTGCTGCTGGAAAAATGGCGCAATTTCATCCGGCAGAAGGCGCTGGAAGAACTGCAAAACACGATGGCGGTAAAGACGTTTCAGATCTTCGAACAATCGACGGGCGGTCGTCCGACCGCCGAAATCGCGGCGCTCTTCGACGTGACGCCCGCCTACGTCAATCTCATCAAAAAGCGCGGTCGGGACAAACTGGCGCGGATCATCCGCAAGTTCGACGCGCTCGACGGCGGGAGCGGCAGCGATGAATGAATCCGTGCTCGGCGTTTACAAACTGCTCGACCTGTGCGGCGAAGGCGCGTACGGAAAGGTGCATCTCGCCGAAAACACCCTGTCGGGCGGCGTCTTCGCCCTCAAGATACTGAACCGGAGCCGGGAAAAACGCGAGCTGGAAGGCTTGATCCGCTGCCGCGAATGCCGACACGAAAACCTGATCCGCATTCACCATATCGACCGGACCGCCGACGGCAGGCTGTACTATACCATGGACGCCGCCGACAACGCGGCGGCTCCGGGCGGGAGCTACACGCCGGAAACTCTGGCGCTGCGTATCGAAAGATCCGGCGCACTGCCGGCAAGCGAAGTGAAAAAACTTGCGTCCGCGCTGTTGTCCGCACTGGGGGCGCTGCACGGTTCGGGATTGATCCACCGCGACATCAAACCCGAAAACATCCTTTTCGTGAATGGCGTTCCGGTCTTGGGCGATATCGGTCTCATCGACTTTTCGAGTTCGGCGAGTCTGGTCGGAACTCCGGCATTCATTCGTCCCGAGGTGCTCTCCGGCAAGCGGTCGTTCGACGAAAAGAGCGATCTCTACGCGCTCGGCATGACGGTCTACTGCGCGCTGACCGGGTGGCAGCCGGAAAAATATCCGCATCTGCCGAACGATCTGCCCTCTGACGGAGCCGACGTGCTGGAGTTCTGCCGCGCGGCTTGCTCCGGCGACGCCGACATGGAGAAGCTGCGCGCGATCCTCGCGGGGGGAAGCCGCCCGAGCTCCCGACGGCGCCGGTCGATCATCATATCCGCCGTCGCGGTGTTGCTCCTCGCCGCGGTCGCCGTCGTCGCGCTTTACAGCGTCCGCACCTCGCCCGATCCGGCACCGAAACCGGCAGCGGCAACCGCCGCGCCCCCTTCTGAAACGACGCAGCTGCGGCGGCTGACCCCGCAGGAGTGGCGGCGCGAATGCGACCGTCTGTTCAAAAAATACGCCATTCCGGAGGAGTTCCGCGCCAAGTGCGACGCGCATGTTAAAGAGACCGATTCCAGCGTGCGCGTAAAATTTCTGCAGCAACTCCGGGAACATCCGGAAGCGGCGGAAAGGATCCAGCGGGAGTGGCGGCGCGAACAAATGCGCCTGACCGGAAAAGACCCGCTTTACGGCATCGGCAGCGCCGACGGTGCTCTGGAAATGTGCATGAACGTCTGGGACCCCGAACTTGTGGAAGTCAATCAATCCATGCTGAACGGGCTTGAGAGCATCCTCCGCGAGCGTTACGAACTCTACCTTGCGGCTACGGGCGGCAAATAGCCCGGTATCGCGCCGGCGGGCACCCCTGCCACGGCGAAAAAATCCGCATTTTTTCTTTTGCGGGGTGTAATTATCGCCTTCCTCGTGCGGATATTAAGGATGACACGCCGGCACTTGTCGGGTCGTGCGAACGGTTTTCATTTGCTTTTTGCGCGGTGCGGTGATATATTCCCGAACAACACCCTGACGGGAGGGCTTTCATCGCAAAAATCGCGTAAGAAATATTTGAAAATTTAAGAACGGACTATCGGTAAGTCGATCTTCGACCGGAAACACGCCAGTTTCAAACCATTCGAAGGATCATCTTCGTACCGGGTTCGTCACACATGTCGTGCATGTGTGGCGCTTCCTCGTTTGCATGATCCTTCAGGGCGCTGGCGTGTCCCTCGGTCGATCATAACGAAGAAGCGCTTTTTTATTGCCTTTACGCTTCCCAGTCGACAGCACGGATTTCAAAGCCGTAAACGGGCATCACGCATGACGAAAATGCTCCGCGGACGCCTGATTTAAAAACTCGAAACAAATCGTATATTCCCCCTTAACTCAAAAAAAGGATAGAAAAATGAGAAAGTACAGATTGCTGGCAACATTATTGTGCGCGGGGCTCGCCGTGAGCCTCTCCGGTCGCGCGGAAGAAGCGGCGGGATCGAACGCTCCCGCCGAAGCTCCGGCGCAGCAGCAGGCGGCGGAAGTTCCTCCTCAGAACGTCACCGACGGCGGCGTGGAGGCGGTCCGGGAAGCTCAGGAATCCGTTCCGGCGCCGGCGGAAAAGAAATTCAAGGAAGCGCTTCCGGTGCTTAAAGCGCAGGTCAAGGAACGCGGCTGGCGCGAAGGCTATGACGAAAAACGCAAACGGATCATCGCCATCGAGGCGGCGGATTTCAAGACCGCCGACCCGGCGACCGATGCGGATTTCTTCATAAAGCGCGAAATGGCCGCCAAAAAAGCGGTACTGTCCGCCAAAGTCGATATCATCCAGACGATCAATCAGGATATGTCGGCAATTGATCTTACCGATATGCCCGGTTCCGACGTCAACAAGGTCCTCGGCGCGGAGCGGGAAAAGCTCAACGCGGATATTGCACGGCAGAAGGAGATCATCGCCGATCTGCTGGAAAAAGTCGACAAGGCCGAGGCCGACGTTTTGCGCGGAACGACCTTCGGCGACCGGTTGAACGATCTCCTGGCGGCGGCGATCAAGAAATTGGACAACGAATACAAACCCGACGCCCGCGATCAGAAGGCGCTGGAAAATTACAAAGCGGTCAAGGCGGAATTCGACGTCGCCCAGAAAAAGTACGACGAGCTGAAGGAAAAAGCCGAAGCCATGCAGGAAAAGGTCCGGGAACGTCAGGAGAGCGCGATCGAATCCATGGCGAAGATGCCGCTTTACGGCTCTTCGGTGATCATGCAGACCGAGTCCTGGAACAAGTCCACCGGCAAATATCAGGTCGCGGTCATGCTTTGCTGGAGCTACGTCATGGAACGCTCCGCCCGCGCCATCGTCACCGGCGAAAAGTTTCACGTCAAACCGTCGCCGAATGCCAAATCCATCCACGACTGGCTCGAGTCGCAGAATCTGGCGACCATGGTCGGTCCGCGTCAGTATATCGATCAGGACGGCAACCGCTGGTTCCTCGGTGTGACAGCGCGCCCCTATGACGACGAACTCAGCTCCAGCGAGCGCCGGAAAAACAAGGGTATTTCCGAAATGTTCGCCCAGCAGATGGCGGCATTCTGCGTCTGGGCGGACGTCGAAAGTTACAAAATGGCAAAGCAGGTCCTCGAAAGCCGCGGCAACGCCACGGTGCAGCGGGATATCGTCGCCGAAAGTTATGCGGAAAAATTGACCCAGTCCTTCAAAAACAAAAAGATCCGCGGAATGCAGAGACTGTTCAGCGGAGAAGCCACGCATCCGATCTCCGGAAACACCATCTATGTGGCGGTCTACGGGCTCAATTCCAGTGCCGCCGAACAGGCGCTGGAGATCGAGAAGATCAACTACGCGACCAAGGTCATGGACAACCGCTATCAGACGGTGGAACGCGGCCGCGACGCCGCCAACCGCGATGCGGTCCGCGCCTCGGAAAACCGTCCGGAAGATTTCCAGAAGGGCTACAACCAGCAGTCGGGAAACCTCAACCAGGAATTGCAGAAGCGCGAGCCTGCGGCTCCCAAGGGGACGAACATTGTCAACGACCAGCCGAACGAACCGGCAAAGCAGCGCAAGTCCACATCCGGTACGTACGGCGGCGACGCCAACGTCAACGATGACTTCTGATCCGATACGTTAACATCGATGATCGGGAGGGCGGCTCCACCGCCCTCCCGCGTTTGTCTGAGTAAAAACAATGCGAATACCATTCCAGATCACGGCGGCATGTTGCGCAGCGCTCTTATACGGTTGCACGTCCGCAAACAATTGTAATGCTCCGAGCGACGGGGAACCCGAAGCTGCCGCTGCGGCTCCGAAAAAAAGCGAAGTTCCTGCCGTCGACAAGGCCGACGGGCAGAAGTCCGCCGAACCCAAAGCCGCAGCAGCAGCGCCGCCTGCCGGGGATGCGGTCTTTGCCCCGACGTTCAAGTCGGATTCCATGGATGCCTATCCCGATGCGCCGGAGATCTACGATTCCAGTCCGCGCGCGCGGCAGGGTGTTTATCGTTATTCCGGATTGATATTCGTGATCGTCGTCATCGACACCAACCGGGAACAACTGGAGTACCTCGAGGGGACGGCAATGCTGCGGGCGGCGGCGCTGCTGCGGGAAGAATTCCCGGGGTTGCCGCAGCGTTTCCGGGCGAGAAACCGTCTGCTCGAAAAGGAACTCGACGACGACACCGGCATTTACCGTTATGCGCAGGTGTTTCGTGAAAGCGACATCCTCAAAATTGTGAACCGGCATTGACCGCGGAGCCCATGATCCCTGTTTTGGAAACGAAAACCTCCCGCGCGGCGGACGAAACGAAGTGCCGCCGAATGGAGCGATAATATGAGCGTCGTCAACTACATCGTCGATTCACTGAATCTGGCATGGCGGTTCTTCGCGTTCGGCTTGCTGCCGTACGCGCTGTTCGCGCTGATCATGCAGTGGTGCTCCAACACCATCCGCGACCGCCTGTCGGCGGCGCTCGGCGACCGCGGGTTCATATATCTGACCGCCCCCGGCGTGGCGGTGCACGAACTCGGACACGCCTTTTTCTGTTTGCTGTTTCGGCATAAAATCGATGAAATCAAACTTTTTGCCCCAGAAAAAGACGGCACGCTGGGGTACGTCAGCCACCGTTACGACCCATCCAGCCGCTTTCAGCGGATCGGCAACCTCTTCATCGGGACGGGTCCGATCTGGAGCGGCATACTGGTGTTGTGGATCGCCACCAGACTGCTGGTCCCGGAGTTTGCCGTCGCGCGCGGTTTTGCGCTCGGGACATTCTTTTCCGCGCTGTTTTCGTCGGCGTTCTGGAGTCACTGGCAAAGCTGGCTCTGGCTGTATATCCTGTTCACCGTCGGCGCGCACATCACGTTGAGTCCGCCCGACCTCAAAGGCGCCGCGGACGGCGGTGTCGCATTGGCGGCGGTATTGCTGATGCTGGGTTTTCTGCTGGGCTGGAGCCGCAGCGTCAACTCCTTTTGCCGGCAGCGCCTGCCGGATATCGCCATGAACACGCTGGGAATGCTCGCGGGAATATTGACCGTTTTGCTGGTCGCCGCGGCGGTATTGATGATATTGTTCCACAAACAAAAAAACGAAAGGGTGGCTTAAATGCATAAATTGACGTTCAAACATGTCTCCCCGCTCCGCGGATTCGTCGGAGCACTGTTCCTCTCCGCGGTCGCGGCGATCTTTCCGCCGGGCGGCTTCGCCGCGGAAGCGCCGGTGAGCGAGGTGATCTCGCGGGGTATCGGCACCAGCGCCGACGCCGCGCTGAAAGACGCGCTGGCGCAGGCGGTGCAGCAGGTGGTCGGGGCGATGATCGACAGCGAGTCCATGATGAAAAACGACGCGCTCATCAAGGAGCAGGTGCTGACCTACAGCGACGGTTTCGTGACCAAATACGAGATCGTGAAACCCGCCGCGCCGCTGGCACAGGGGCTGTTCGAAGTCACCATCCGGGCGACGGTCGCGCAGAAGCAGCTGCGCGACCGCCTGCAGCAGGCGAACATCCTGCGGGTGAAGGTGGACGGCATGGAGAACATCTGGGCGCAGCTTCAGACCGAACAAATCCGGCGCGACAACGCCGATCTGATGCTGATGAAAGTCCTTTCGCAGCTGCATCCCTTCGATTATGTGCAGGCAACGCTGGTCGACAAGGACGGCAACACCGGTACTCAAGCCAAGCTCGCCGTCACGCCGAGTCCGGACGGCACCCGGGCGAAGGTCTCCATCGCGGCGGTGCTGCAGGTGGACCAGCGGAAATTCGTCAACGAGGCGCTGCCCGTGCTGATCGACGCCTTCGACAAGCTCTGCGTCGCCAAGAGCAAACCGATAGTCGTCGCCACGCGGACCACCCCTTCGAAACACGGATTGAGGTTCCGCGAGGATGGAACGTTGGAAACGGGCATGTTCTACGACAACTCGGAGCCTGCGGTCGTCACCCATGCGACGATCCAGCGCGACGGGAGCATACTGCGCCAAACCAGAGGTCCGCAAAATACCGCCCAAATCGCGCTGAACGTCAGCCGCCGCTACAATCCGGCGCAGCAGACCTTCGTGTGTTACTTTTTCAGCGGAACCCAACGGCTGTATCAATTCCTGAACAAAACATTCTGCGATGACGCTCTCGGTTCGCTGATCCTGGTGCTCCGGGACGCTCAGGGTGATGAGATCAGCCGCTGCACGATTCCGGTGCAACGCAATTCCGGATACTGCGGTCAGATCATCCGGCACTGGGATATAGGTGACCGCTTTGTGTTGTCGCCGGAAGTATGTGAAGGATCATGGTCTTTTTCCAACCGGACTGTGGCAGTTTTCGATATCGACCTCGACATCAACGACCTCAAGGACGTCAAGTCGATGGAACTGGTTCTGGAGAAAAATCAGGAATGAAAAGAGCCTTCACTGTATTGATGTCGGTGTGCTGCGCCTGTCTGACCGCCGTCGCGACCTTCGCCGCGGAGCCGGAACAGCAGGAGATCGAAGTCACCGCGCGCGGAATGGGCGCCGACGCCGACGCCGCGCTTAAAGACGCGCTGGCGCAGGCGGTGCTGCAGGCGGCGGGCGCGTTCGTCGACAGCGAAACGCTGATGAAAAACGAGGAGATCGTTCAGGATCAGGTGCTGACTTGCAGCGACGGCATTGTGAAACGCTTCGAAAAGTTGCAGGACCCCAAGCAGAACCGGCAGGGGCTCTGGGTGATGACGATAAAAGCGACCGTCCGGCAGAAGATATTGAAACAGAAACTTGCCGAAGCCAAGCTCATCACCGTTAAAGTCGACAACGCTCAGGATTTCTGGGCGGAAATGGTCACCGCCGCCAAGCGGCGCGAGGATGCGATCCCGCTGATCGAAAAGGCGCTCGACAAGATAAACCCCATCGACTACATCCGGTTCACCGTGGCGGATCGTCAGGGCAATCAGGGGGTAAAGGTCAAGCCGGAGTTCAAGGACATCGGCAACGGTCGGGTCTCGGTGGCGGTGCCGGTGGCGGTTTGGATCGACGCCAAACGTTTTCACGAAGAGGTCGCAACGCCGCTCGCCCAGGCGCTGGACTACCTGTGTCTTTCCAAACAGGATCATATCATCCGGAACCACACCTACAACGCCGGCGTCACGCAGATCGAGATCCCGCACGAAGCGAATGTGTGGAGACAGGATTTTCGGGATAGTGTGCGTGGGCGCGGCATGTCAAAATCCCGCAAAGGGCGTTCGGGGACCGGCGGCTCCGGCAGTGACAAACTGCCGCATTTCAATAGCATAAAGACCTTCAAATTCGAACCGAACTTCCGCGCGAAGAGAGGGAAAGAAACCATGGAGCTGCTTCTGAATGTCAGCCGGCGGTACAATCCCGAATCCCAGAACTTCGTCTGTTATACGCTACCGGGTGATTATATTGGCATTTTTCATGCGAAAGACTACTTTTTGAAGAGGAGCATGCTTAAACTGTCGCTGCTCGACAAATCCGGCGCCGAGATCGTGACCAGCCAGACCCCATTGGGGGGACCCGCCGTTTTCAATCACCGGTACATGTGGATTTCCCCGGAACTCGAAACGAACGGCGGCTGTCTCGCCATGGGCAAGACCATGCTGCTCACCGCCGAACTTTCCGCGGACGATCTCAAGGATTTCGCCTCGTTCCGGGTCGTGCTGGTTCCGGCGCAGGAAAAAGACGCACCCGCGAGAGGGCGCGGGATGATACGGGGGGTAAAACGCTGATGATCACGCCTTTCAAAAAATGCTTCCTTTTTTTGACGCTGGCGGCGGCAGTCTTTGCCGGCGCGGCGGAAGCGGATTTTTCCGACGTGGAGGTGGAGGAGCCGTTTTATCCTTATCTCACCGCGAAGAAGCGTTTCATGGAACTTCCCGGGGTCAAGGAATTCACCTCTCCGGACGGGAAGTCGCGGATCATCGTCTGCGTCACCTCCACCGCGTCGAAGGGGAACGGTGCCCGGGCGCTCGCCGACATGATCAAGGTGTGCCGCATCAAGGCGCAGGTCGAATTGTGCAAGGCGGACGGGTACGAGCTCTCCGCATTCGAAAGGGCGGAGGACCACATCGTCAGCATCGGCGACGGAAAACACGAAAAGATACAGTCGGTGTCGTCGTATCTCAATGTCGCCGAAGAACGCGTCAACAGCGTGGTCCGCACCTGGCCGGTGATCGGCACCTGGTATTCCAAAGACGGTTCGGAATTTTATCTGGCGATAGGGACGATAATATCGAACCGGTAAAAAAAATTGAACGGTCATGGTCGTAAACGAAGACCAGTAAATCAACCGCCGGGAGGGAAAATTCCCCCATCCGGCGAAAAAAAGAAAGGGTAAGAAAAATGGGTATGTTCGATCGCATCAAAACCACCGCCGGCGGTGTTGCCTCCTCCATCGCCAAGGGAACGGGAACTCTGGCCGGTAAAGCGACCGTCGAAGCAAAGGAACAGGCGAAGATCCTCGCCGTCAAAGCGGAAATTTCCACCGTTCAGGCGGAAATCGACGTCGGCTACAACGCCATCGGCAAACTGTATGTGGAAAAGCTGCTCGCCGGTGTGGAGATCTCCGATTTCGGCGCCGGTCCCACTCTGAAGCTCCTCGAACCGAAGCTCGAGAAGAAAATGGAGCTGGAAAAAGAACTCATCCGACTGGAAAAAGCGCTTGACGAATCCATGCTGCTCCAGGAAAAGGCGATGCTGGAAGCCGAATACGAAGAGCAGAAGGCAAAACTGGACAAGGCGAAGGGCATGGGCGTCATCAGCGATGCCGATTACGATGCCAAATTGGCGCAGGCGCACAAAAAAGTCGATCATTTTGCCGATATCCGCATGCTGAAAAAGCAAAAGGAACTCGGTATCATCACCGAAGCGGAAATGCAGCAGAAGATCAACGAACTGCTCGCCTGATGATCTGAGAAAACGCGAATCTTCCGATGAAGAACTATTTTTTCGGGGTTTTGTCAAGGACTTACCGGCAATTCTGTTTCTTTGTCGGAAGATTTGTGTGTCTGTCTCTGCTTTTGATCGTAGTGAGCTCGGGCATCCGCGGAACCGGCGAAGCCATTTTGGGCATGCGCTATTATTACCTCGTGATGCCGGGCGTGGCATGCCACGAAAGCGGGCATGCCCTGGGATGTCTGCTCACCGGGCATGAGATCGTCGAGTTCGCACCCTTCAAACCGCACGGCGACGTGCTGGGATACGTTCGCTGGTCGCCCGGTGAAATCACCTTTGCAACACTGGTCGCAGCATTCTTCATCGGCACCGGACCGTTGTGGTTCGGATGTCTGGTGGTGTGGTTGTTAAGTCTCCCGCTCTTGAGAGCGAACATATTATCCGCATTCAAAACCGATGTTTCTTCATTTTTACCCATGTCGGGAGTGCTCTATTGGTCAAAAGTCGTCAAGGCGGCGCTCGCCATGTTGAAGACGATGTTGAGAAACTGGAATTTGAGGTCCCCGATAAATCTGGTCATAACATATCTTTTGGTATGTGTCGTTTCGGAAATGCCTCCCAGTTTGACGGACATGCAATCCGGGCTTCCGGGCTTTCTGCTGCTGATCATTTTTTTCGGTGTTCTGAACCTCATTCCTCCGCTCGGGCGACTGATCGACGGAGCGACCGTAAAACTGCAACCGACTTTCTTTTCCATTCATGTGGTGGTATTATTCGTTCTGCTGATCGATCTGTGTATTTTTGTCTGTTTCGCACTGCCTTTATCCATAATATTCTGATGATTCGGGAGAAAAAGTGTCATGGCTTGGCTTACGCAGGAATTAGATAAGAAAAACTGTCTCACCTGTCAGCATTTCAGAGTCGGTCGGCGCATCAAGAGCATCGGTCGCAATATCTTCATCGAGTACGACGCCGTCAAGGGCGGTTGCGGGCTCTTCAACGACTTTCCGAAACTTTGGAACGAGCAGGTGATGGGCTTGAGCTTCTGCCGCTACCGCCGCTGGGTGGAGCTGCCGGATAAAGAGTGACGCCGCGTTTCAGGCTTCGACGAGCCGCCGGAAGTGCGGGTCGTCGGCGCCGAAAAGCAGTTTGGCAAGTTCGATCCTCGCCCCGCCCGCGACTCCCGCACGCACCAGCTCGGCGTAAAAGATCTCCCGCCCCTCCTCCGGGTCGGGGACGTCGTCCTCCGCGATGCGCCGGAGCAGAAACGGGTCGCGCATCCATGTCCGCGCGCACATCACTCCCGCAACCCCTGTGCTTTCGACGAGCTCCCGCGCCTCGGCGGCGCTCGAAATATCCCCGTTGAGGATCACCTGCGTCCCGGAACCCGCCGCGGCGATCGCGGCGAAGCGCGCCCGGCGCTCCGGGACGTCGCGGTACATCTCTCCAACCGTCCGGTAATGGATGAATAACTTGCGCGCGGCTCCCGTCGCGCGGAGCTTGGCGAATATACCCGCAAACTCGGAAAAATGGGAGAATCCCGCGCGCATCTTGACGCTCAGCTCCACATTCGGCAGCGCGTTCCCCACATTGGCGAGGAGTTCCGCCGCGCGGTCAGGATCGCGCAGCGCGCCGCCACCCGCGCCGCCGTTGACGACCCGGCGGCTCGGACAGCCGAAGTTCAAGTTTATATCGGAGGCGCCGAGTTCGAGACACGTTTCGGCGCAACTCGAAATCAGACGAGCGTCCGTCCCCATCAGCTGCGCCGTGACCGGGACGCCGCCCTCCAGAAACGGGGCGAGGAAGTTCCGGACCTTCCGCTTCCCCGGCACCCCCGCCGAAAGCCGCAGAAACGGCGTCATCCAGCGCCGGACCAAGTTGAGCGCGTTGACCGCGCGGACGAACTCCGGCGACGCCACGCCCTCCATCGGTCCCGGCCAGACTTCGATGTCCCTTTTCACGCTCTTCCCCCTCTTTGCCCGTTGCTTCGCGTACCGATTCAAAATATACTGCCGCACCCGATCCTTGTCCAGCTTGATAAAAACGCAATCCACAGCTATCTTATATAAAGGTACGCGCGCTTTGCGCGCACCGGTGCGAAATCAACAACCCAAAATAATTATAGAGGTATTCATCATGGCAAGGATCTCCCCCCTTCAGAAAGCACGTTCCGCTTATCAGCCCAAGCTGCCCCCCGCGCTCCGCAACGGCGCGCAGGTGACGGTCAAGGAAGGCGCGCCCACCACGGCGGCGGGCGACGTCGAGGCGGTGAAGGCGCTCTTCCCGTGCACCTTCGGCAGTCCCGAAATCACCTTCGAAGCGGGCGCGAAGAAGGAGTTCCCGGCGCTGAACGTCGGCGTGATCCTCTCCGGCGGTCAGGCGCCCGGCGGTCACAACGTGATCGCGGGTCTCTTCGACGGCATCAAGTCGCTCAACCGGGACAGCCGCCTCTTCGGGTTCCTCAAGGGACCGGACGGGCTCGTCAAGGGCGAGTACATGGAGCTTACGAGCGACATCATCGACGCCTACCGCAATACGGGCGGCTTCGACATCATCGGCTCCGGCCGCACCAAGCTCGAGACCGTCGAGCAGTTCGAGAAGGCGAAAGCGAACTGCGCCAAGCTCGGCGTGACGGCGCTCGTCATCATCGGCGGCGACGACTCCAACACCAACGCCTGCGTGCTCGCCGAGTACTTCAAGAAGACCGGCGCCGGGATCCTCGTCGCTGGCTGCCCCAAAACCATCGACGGCGACCTCAAGAACGAGTACATCGAAGCCAGCTTCGGCTTCGACACCGCCTGCCGCGTCTACAGCGAACTCATCGGCAACCTCTGCCGCGACGCCAACTCCGCCAAGAAATACTGGCACTTCGTGAAGCTGATGGGGCGCTCCGCGTCGCACATCGCGCTCGAGTGCGCGCTGCAGACCCAGCCCAACTGCGCGATCATCTCGGAAGAGGTCGCCGCTAAGAAGATGACGCTCGGTCAGATCGTCGACGGCATCGCCGCCGCCGTGGTCGCCCGCGCCGAGCGCGGCTGCAACTTCGGCATCGCGCTGATCCCGGAAGGTTTGATCGAGTTCATCCCCGAGATCAAGGTGCTGATCGGCGAACTCAACGAACTCCTCGCCAAGTACGCTTCCGAGGTCGATTCGCTCGACGCCGCCGGCAAGGCCGCCTTCGCGGCGGGCAAGCTCAGCGCGGGCAGTGCGGCGGTCTTCAAGTCACTCCCCGAAGGCATCCGCAAGCAGCTCTGCAACGACCGCGACCCGCACGGCAACGTTCAGGTGTCGCTGATCGAGACCGAAAAGATGCTCGCCGAAATGGTCCGCGCCAAGCTCAAGGAGCTCAAGGCGGAGGGGAAATACTCGGGCAAGTTCGGCACCCAGACCCACTTCTTCGGGTACGAGGGGCGCTGCGCCGCGCCGTCGAACTTCGACGCGGATTACTGCTACAGCTTGGGATTCAACGCGGCGGCGCTGTTGGGCGCGGGTCGCACCGGCTACATGTCGAGCGTACGCAACACCATCGAGAACGCCGACAAGTGGATCGCGGGCGGCATTCCCATCACCATGATGATGAATATGGAACGCCGCCACGGCGCCGACAAGCCCGTGATCCGCAAGGCGCTGGTCGAGCTGGACGGCGCGCCGTTCAAGTACTTCGCTTCTCACCGCGCCGAGTGGGCGGTAGAGACGGCTTACGTCTATCCGGGACCGATCCAGTACTTCGGACCCTCCGAAGTCTGCGACCTCACGACCATGACCCTCAAACTCGAGAAGAAGGGTTCGCTGTAAGGCGAAGCCCCCACCGGAGTCCAACCGATGGCAGGAGACAAGATCGATATCGGATACGTCGCCCAGCTGGCACGTCTGGAACTGCCCGCCGAACAGTCGGAGCAGCTCCAGCGCGAACTGGAGAGCATCGTGCATTACATCGACGAACTCGCCGAGGTCGACGTGACGGGCGTCGAGCCGACCGCGCACGCGGCGCGGCTCTTCAACGTGTGGCGCGAGGACGAAACGGGCGGCTCGCTCCCCCGCGAAGCCATGCTCGCCAACGCCCCCGACACGGTCGACGGAGAACTGATCCGAGTGCCGCAGGTGCTGCCGGGCGAAGGGAGCAACTGATATGGAAAAGACTCTCTCTTCCAAGACGCTTTCGGAACTCGCAGCGGGGTTGAAATCCCGCGAGTTTTCGAGCGCCGACATCGTGCGCGACGCTGTCGCGGCGGTCGAAAAACGCGACGGCGAAGTCAAAGCCTTCCTCGGCGTCACCCCGGAAAACGCGCTTCGCGAGGCGGATGCCGCCGACGCCCGGCGCGCCAGGGGAGAAGCCAGAAGCGAGTGGGACGGCATCCCCATCGGCATCAAGGACAACATCGCCGTCAAGGGCGAACGGCTCTCCTGCGCGTCGAAACTCCTCGCGCCGGTCGTTTCTCCCTACGACGCCACCGCCATAACCAACTTGCGCAAGGCGGGCTTCATCCCCTTCGGGCGGCTCAACATGGACGAGTTCGCGATGGGGTCGAGCTGCGAAAACAGCGCGTTCCAGAAGACCGCGAATCCTCACGACAAGACCCGCGTTCCCGGCGGTTCGAGCGGCGGTTCGGCGGCGGCGGTCGCGGCGGGACTGATCCCGGCGGCGCTGGGCTCGGACACCGGCGGCTCGATCCGCCAGCCCGCAGCGTTCTGCGGCGTGGTCGGCATGAAGCCCACCTACGGGCGGGTGTCGCGCTACGGTCTGGTCGCCTTCGCCTCCAGTTTGGACCAGATCGGTCCTCTGGCGAACTCGGTCGAGGACGCGGCGGCGCTGCTCGCGGCGACGGCGGGCGCGGACAAGATGGACTGCACCTGCCTTCCCGACGGCTGCGACGACTACGTGCGCGCCGCCCGGGACGGCATGGCGGCGCCGACGCTCGAGGGTCTGAAAGTCGGACTTCCCGAAGAGTACTTCGGCGCCGGCTGCTCCCCCGACGTGCAGAAGGTGCTCGAACACGCGATCGAAGAGGTCAAGGCGCTGGGCGGCACCCCCGTCAAGGTCACGCTGCCCCACACCAAATACGCGGTGGCGGTCTACTACATCGTCGCCACCGCCGAGGCGAGCGCGAACCTCGCGCGCTTCGACGGCATCCGCTACGGCGACCGCAAGGATGGCGCGGACCTGATCGACGGCTACTTCAAGAGCCGCGGCGCGGGCTTCGGCAGCGAGGTCAAACGGCGCATCCTGCTCGGCACCTACGTCTTGTCGAGCGGCTACTACGACGCATACTATCTCCGGGCGCAGAAGGTGCGCACCTTGATAAGAAAGGACTTCACCGACGCCTTCAAGTCGTGCGACGTGATGCTCGCCCCCGTGACGCCGACGGTGGCGTTCCACTTCGGCGAAAAGAGCGACCCGCTGCAGATGTATCTGTCGGACATCTTCACCATCGCGCTGAACCTTTCCGGCTGTTGCGGACTGTCGCTGCCCGCCGGGACCGGCGAAGGCGGCATGCCGGTCGGCGTGCAGCTGATGGCGCCCGAACTCGGCGAAGCGCGGCTGCTCAAGACCGCGGCGGCGCTCGAAACGGCGTTGCGCAAATGATCGTACTCGGTCTGGACCCCGCGATCCGCACCTCCGGCTACGGCGTGTTGCGTGCGGATTCGGTGTCGAGCATGAAAGTGCTCGACTGCGGCGTGATCACCAACGGCAAGACGTTGCCGCACACCGAGTGTCTGCGGCGGCTCTACGGCGGCATCTCGGAGCTCGTCGGCGCCTTTTCCCCCGACTGCGCGGTACTGGAGGAGCCCTTCGTCGGACGCAACAGCAAGACCGCGATCATCCTCGGCATGGCGCGCGGGGCGATCCTCGCGGCGCTGGCGGCGGCGAACGTGCCCGCGTACTCCTACAACCCCTCGGTCGGCAAGCGCGCGGTGATGGGGACGGGCGGCGCAACCAAGGAGCGCGTGGCGATGATGCTGGCGGTCGAACTCGGACTCGCGGTCGAAAACATCCCGCTCGACAGCACCGACGCGCTGGCGCTGGGGATCGCGCACATCCAGCGGGTCTTCCGCCCCGAACTCGGCATGACCGGTAAGAAACTTTAGTCCCGCCCGCGCTTTCCGGTCGCGGCGGGATTTTTTGGTGGAGTTGAAATGAAGGACGACGTCCCCGACATCCGTCCCGACTGGGATCAGCCCAACTACGACCGCGACAAAATCGCTCCGTACACTCTGGAGGACCCGCTGACCTTCCTCGACGGTCGCCGCGTCGCCGACCCGGCAAAGTGGCGGGAGCGCCGCCGCGAGATCCTCGGCATCTTCGCGCGCGAGATGTACGGCGCCGAACCGCCCGCTCCCGCCGTGCTCGTCACCGAACTCGTCGACGAAAAAACCGATGCCCTGGGCGGCTTCGCCGTCCGCTCGCAGTACCGGATGTATTTCAGGAACAACCGCACCGGTCCCTTCATCGACTGGCTGGTGCTGCGCCCCCGCTTCGTGAAAAATAAAGTCCCGCCGATCATCTTTCTGCACTACCGGGGCAACCACGAACTTATCCCCGACGAGGACATCCCCGTGCCCGAGATGTGGTCGCACACCCTCCCCGATCACGCCGACCCCGTCCGCCGCGGGGCGATGTGCGACCCGAATCACCGCAACTATCTGCCGCTCGGGATGCTCTTGAGCGCGGGGTACGCCGTGATGTGCGCCTGTTACTGTCAGGTGTCGCCAGACCCCGACTGCAAGGAGCCCGACCCGCGCTTCCGGCAGGAAACTTTCGCCTACACCGGCGTCTTCGAGCTCTGGGGAAAACGCGACGAAGCGCGCACCGACAACCCGACCGCCCTCGGCGCCTGGGCGTGGGCGCTGTCGCGGGGACTCGACCTCGCGGAAAAAATCCCCGAACTCGACGCAAAAAACTGCATCGTCACCGGCTGTTCGCGCCTCGGCAAGGCGGCGCTGCTCGCGGGAGCGCGGGACGAGCGCTTCGCAGTGTGCGTTCCCGTCCAGTGCGGCGGTGGCGGCGCCACGCTCGCCAAACGCGACTACGGCGAAAACGTCGCCACCGAGATGCGGATGTTCAAACACTGGTACTGCAAGGCGTATATGAAATACGCACGAAATCCGGCGAGACTTCTGACCTTCGACCAGCATCTGTTGCTCGCCTGCGTCGCGCCGCGGCGGCTGCTCGTCGCGGGCTTCGACAACCGGTGGTTCGACACGGAGGGGGAGTTTCTGGCGTGCCGCGCCGCCTCGCCGGTTTGGGAACTGCACGGTTTGCCGGGGCTGCCCGGCGTGCCGTTCCCGGAGGACTTCGACACCTCGGCGGTGGGAACGCACCTCGGCTACTACCGCCGCTCGGAGGAGCACGGGATCGCCGCCTTCGACTGGTGGCGGATTCTGAAATTCGCCGAAGCGGGAAAGAGGATTTGACCGGAACGTATGGCTGCGGATTTTCACACCCATGATACGACGGCGACGGGGCGGGCGCTGATCTCGACCGCGCGTCCGTTGCCGAATAAACTCGCGTCGCTGGAAGTCCATCCGTGGAGCGTCGGCGCGGATTTCCCGGGGCTCACGAAAGATTTTTCCGCGCGCCTCGCCGAGTTTGCGGCGCTGGGCGAAGTCGGTTACGACCCGCTTCGCGGCGACGCGGCGCGGCAGCTCGAAGTACTGCCGGAACTGCTGGCGATCGCGGCGGAGCTGGACAAGCCGGTGGTACTGCATCTCGTGCGACCGCCGGAGGAGGTCTTCCGCGTGCTCGAGCGTTATCCGCTCCGGTACCTCGTCCACGGCTTCCGGGGCAAGGCGGAAAAGCTGGCACGGTATCTGGAACGCGGATACTATGTCTCGCTCGGGAGCCGGGCGCTTGCGGACCCCGACGTGGCGGAGTTTCTGCAGGAGCGCGGCTTGGAGCGTATCGGCTTCGAAACCGACGCGGACAGGGGAAACATCGGCGGCGTTCTAGAAGCGACGGCGGAAAAATTGGCGCGCGCCGACGTGGAGCGCGTCACCGACGCGACTTTCGACGAATTTTTGTTCGGAGGCAGGATATGAGCGAAGCAGAACTTTGGGATTCGCGGACGCGGCGGCTCTTGGGCGACTCCGCGGCGGACGCGCTGTCCGAAAAGCATGTGCTGGTGCTGGGGCTGGGCGGCGTCGGCGGTTACGTGGCGGAGTTTTTGGCGCGGTGCGGCGTGGGCAAGCTCACGCTGGTCGACGGCGACCGAGTGGCGGTGTCGAACCTGAACCGCCAGCTCCCGGCGCTCTGTTCGACGGTCGGAAAATCCAAGGCGGAGGTCGTGGCGCGGCGGCTTGCCGACGTCAACCCCGGGGGGACATTCATTCCGGTCGCGCGCTTCGTGACGCCGGAGGAGGTCGTGGAACTGCTCGACTCCGCTCCGTTCGACGGCGCGGCGGACGCGATCGACGACGTTCCGGCGAAGGTCGCGTTTCTGCTGGAGTGCCGCCACCGCGGTATCCCGGTCGTGTCGTCGATGGGGGCGGGCAACAAGCTCGACCCCGCGCTGGTGACGACCGCCGACATCTCCAAAAGCCACGGCTGCCCGCTCGCGCGGGCGGTGCGGCGCAAGCTCCGCGAGGCGGGGGTATCGAAAGGCGTGACGGCGGTCTTTTCTCCGGAAACGATCAAGACCGAAGGCGCATTCGGCACGGTGAGCTACATGACGGCGGCGTTCGGGGTGCACTGCGCGGCGGCGCTGCTGCGCGCCCTTGGAACATTGCCGCAAAATCGACCGCATGCGCATTTGTAATCGGGCGCGCCGCATATTATAGTAATCCTGGTATTGTTTCAAAGCGTAAGATCGGAATTTTCAAACCCATATCCATAGAGTGAGGTGAATCCATGACAACGGAAACGACAACGACTTCGGGGGCGGAATCGTTCGCCCAAAGCAGATACTGCGACAAACAGAACTATGCGGCGGTGGGGACGGTCACGCTGAGCGGTTCGGATATCTCCGGCGATCTCAACGGCGCGGCGACAGTCAACCTGACCGACGTCACGGTCGGCGTGGTGTCGGGTGGAAACAGCCGATCCGTCACGAGCGGCATGAGCTCGCCGAACGCCTCCCGCAGCATCTCGAGCGAGACCTGGAGGACGGTCGGCGCCTTCACGGCTGCGGGAGCGACCGTCAGCGGCGGCGTGATCGGCTACGCGAAGGTGACGCTGGACAACACGAAGGTGCTCTCCGGCGGCGTCGGACAATATGACGAGGATGATGAAGACAGCACATTCGGCTTCGGCTCGACGACCACCAGCTGCGGCTACGGCTCGAAGAACGTATCCAGCCGTCTGAAGCTCGCCTTCGACGCCGACGGTTCGGCGCTCACGAGTCAGAACTTCGTTTCCGCGTTCGCGTATGCTCCCACGGTGACGTTGACGCTCCGGAACGGCGCGCAGGTCACCGGCGATCTCAACGGGATCAGGAAGCTCGACCTCGCCGCCGGAACGACCGTCGACGGCAACGTCACGCTGGACATCGTTTCGTCGAAGTACACCGACGCCATCACCAGCAGCAAAAAAACCGGAATGTACGTGGAAAAGTACCACTCCACCTACAGACAAAAAGCGACCGGAACCGTGACGCTCACCGGCTCGCCGGGAGCGGTGGTCCAAGTCTGCAGCGACATTTCCGGCGCGGGCGGGATCACGGCGACCGACGTCATCGTCGGCGACCTCGTCAAATCCTGTGTGGTTTCCCGCAGCATCTACAACGGCACGGGGTCGTCGGTCGATCCCGTCAGCTCCGGCGCCGCCGTCTGGAGCGTGACCAGCCCCACGACAAGCACAACCACCAACAAAACCGTGCAAAGTGCCTCCGGTCAGGCGAAGCTGATCCGAACGAGCGCGGGGCAGATCGTCGGCTACGCGACCGTCAGGGCAACGGGCGGCGAGATCGTCGGCGCGTCGGCGGGGGCGGGCAAAATGTTCTACATAGAAACGGAGACCGATCAGGAAGAAGGATCGGTCTTGAACTTGAACAGCAGAGGCCGGGTGAAGGGGACCTTTGTCGCGACCGACGCCAAGCTCACCGGCTCCGGCGGCTTCCTGACCGGCTCGGGCGGACTCTCCGGATTCGCGAAAGTGGATCTCACCCGGTGTCAGATCGCCAGCGGCGCGGCTGTCGTCGGCGGCAACACAATCATGACCATGTCCATGAGCGGCGGCTTTTCCGGCATGACCTTTTCGACGACCTTCGCGGCGGCGGGCAGGCTCACGGCGAAAGACACCGACATGACGGGGGTCGTCGTGAGCAACTATGCGAAGGTCACTCTGACCGACTGTACGCTCGGCGGCGTGGTCGTGGGCGGCGGCGGCGGGATCTTCGGCGGCAGCTCCGGCGGTAACGACAAACCAGCCCGGGCCGCGCTGATCCTGAGCGGGGACAACGAGTTCTTCCGCGACGGCGGCAGCGGCGGGATCGGCGGCAGTTCCGGCGGCAGCGGCGGCAGCTCCGGCGGCAGCTCCGGCGGCAGCGGCGGATCGCTTCCTTTCGGGAGCTCCTCGTTTGCGATCGACGGCATCTCCAAAGTCACCGTCAAGGCGGGATTCACGCAGGTGCTCGGCGGGCGCGGCGGGTATAACGGCACCGGCGGCAACGACACCGTCGCCGTCAAAGCCAAAGCCGAGCTGGATTTCGAAAGCGGCATGAGCTTCGGCGACGGCAAAGACTCGCTCGCCGTCAACGGAACGCTCCGGGTCGGCGGCGATTTCGACGCGGAAAATCTGGAAAAGCTCTCCGGATCGGGCATGCTGGCGCTCGCCGACGCGGGCGCCGAAGCGCTCCGCGCGAGCATCGACGGCGGCACGACCAAACTTTCGGGCAAAAAGCTGGACATCATCGACGCCGGAGCGAAAGTCGAGGACGTGTTTTCGGTCCGCACCCGGCAGGAGGAAAACGCCGACAACGAAGCAGCGGCCGCGCGGAAGTTCGAACGCTTCGATCTGTACGGCTGGCTCTCCGGCGTCGAGGATGCGGCGTCCTGGAAGTTCGCGGACACCGTGGACTGGATCGACTTTTCCTACGAGGAAGGCCGCGGGCTCGACCTCACGCTGACCGACGCCGACCGCGGAGGCGACGTCAGGGTCGACATCTGGCAGAGCGGCGAAGCGGTGCAGGAAAATATCGGCTGGACCTCGGGCAAAATCGATATTTCCAGCCTCGGTCTCGCGACCGGCGACTATCAGCTGAAGCTCTCGATTGCGGATGGAGCGGAGAACAACAGCGCGCTCTCGTACAGCCTTGCCATCCCGGCGTTCGGGTAAAAGCGAAACGCTCCTTTTGGGGGCGTCCGGAAAAATCCGGACGCCCCCCTTTTCGTATGCGGTACGCGGCTCAGACGCCGCCGGGGAGATTTTGTGGATTTTCGACCTTGCAATCGCGCGCGTGCGAAAATATATTATCACAACGTACGTTTTTTGCGGAGAAAAACCGGGACATGAACATCGAGATCGGCGGCATCACCGCCAACTACCGGATACAGGGCGAGGGCGAGTGGTTGCTGCTTCTTCACGGCTGGGGGGCGGACGTGCGCACTTTCGACCGGATCTTCAAGGACTTTTCCGAAAACCATAAAGTGGTCGCCCCCGACCTGCCGGGCTTCGGGCTGAGCGGCGACCCCACCGGCGAGTGGGGTGTCGGCGACTACGCCGAATGGGTCGTGAAATTCATGGACGCGCTCGGCATCGACCGCGCGACGGTGCTCGGCCACTCCTTCGGCGGGCGCATTTCGATCAAACTCGCAAGCGCCCCGGAAACGGCGGGGCGGATCACGAAACTCGTGCTCACGGGCAGCGCCGGTCTGCGCCGCCGCAAGTCGCTCTTCCGAAGAATGCGGAGCGCGGTACTGCACTTTCTGGCGCGGCTGCTCCCCAAACTCCGCGACCGCTACGGTCGCAACTTCGCCTCGCGCGACTATCTGGCGGCTTCGCCGCTCTTGCGCAAGTGTCTGATCAAGGTCGTCCGCGAGGACCTGGCGCCTCTGCTCCTGAAGATCGGTCAGCCGACGCTGCTGATCTGGGGCTCGGAGGACACCGAGACCCCCGTCGGCGACGGTCACACCATGCGTGCGGCTATCCCGAACTCGCGCCTCGAAGTGCTGCAGGGTGCGGGACATTTCGCGTTTTTGAACCGTCCGGAGGAGTTCTCCGGCTTGCTTAAGGAGTTTTTGCGATGACGATTTTGGAGATCTCCGGTTTCGCGGTGCTGGCGCTCGGCGCGGTCGTATTCACGGCGGCGGCGACGATCTGGCATTTGTACATGTTCCAGCTGAACCACTACATCCACGCCGACCACTGGCGCTGGATGTTCCACGAACCGCGAAATCTGCGTTCGATCTTTCCGGCGCTGGCGGCGGCGGGGGCGGCGGTGGCGCTCACTGCCGCCCGGCTGGAGCGCTTTGCTCCGCTCGCGGCGGGGCTGCTGCTCGCCGGCGGCAGCTGCCTCGCGCTCGGCGCTTTCCGCAAGCTCAAGTACACCCGACGGGTCAAGACGCTGATCGTCACCAACGTGATCCTCGAAGCGCTGGTCGCCGTGCTGCTCGCCCGCGTCGCCTTCTTCGGGTGGGGCGAGTCGGCGGCGCTTGCCTGCGCGCTGATCCCGTTCCTGCCCGTGCTCTCGGACTGGATTGACTGGCCGATCGAGCACGGCTTCCGCGCCTACTACATCCGCGACGCGAAAAAACTCCTCGCGCGCAACCCCGATCTCGTCGTGGTCGGCATCACGGGCAGCTACGGCAAGACGAGCATGAAGTACTTCCTCTCGTCGCTTCTGGGGCTCAAATACAACGTGCTGATGCCCCCCGGCAGCTGCAACACGCCGATGGGCATCGTGAAGTTCGTCCGCGAAAACATCACGCTCGCGCATGAGGTATTCATCTGCGAAATGGGCGCGCGGCGCGTCGGCGAAATCAAGGAGATCTGCGACCTCGTCAATCCGCGCCACGCGGTGATAACGGCGGTGGGCGAGCAGCACCTCGAGACCTTCAAGAGCCTCGACAACGTGCTCAAGACGAAATTCGAGCTCGCCGATGCGGCACTCCCGGACGGCATGGTCTTTCTGAACGGCGACAACGCGGCGATCCGCGGGCGGAAGCTCGAAAAACCGCACCTCTACTACGGGCTCGGCGAAAACGACTGGCGCGCCGAAGAGGTCACGGAGACGCCCTTCGTCGCCTTCACGGTGCGCGGTCCCGCGGGCGAAACGGCGCGCATCGAAACGAAGCTCCTCGGCCGCCACAACGTCTTGAACCTCGTCGGCGCGATCGCGGCGGCGCACCACCTCGGCGTGCCGCTCGACGCCATCGCGGCGCACGCGCCGAAGATCCAGGCGCCCTCCAAGCGGCTGACGCTCGCGGAGCTCCCGGAGGGCACCTACATCGACGACGCCTTCAACTCGAACCCCGAGGGGTGCATGGAGGCGCTGCACATCCTGTCGCTCTTCAAGGAGTGCTGCCGCATCCTCGTCACGCCGGGGATGTTCGAACTGGGAGCGAAGCAGCACGAGTACAACCGCGCCTTCGGAGAGGCGGCGGGCAAAGTCTGCGACGCGATCATACTGATCGGCGAGGCGCCGAGCCGTCCGATCGCGGAGGGGGTGCGCGCGACGGGCTTCCCGGAGGAAAAACTCTTCGTCGTGCACGACCTCGCCGAGGCGAAGGCGAAGCTCGCCGCGTTCGATCCCGCGGGGCGGCGCAAGGCGGTGCTCTTCGAAAACAATCTGCCTGACAATCACTGACATATTTTCAAGAAAGAAAGGTCAAAATGAAAATCAACGTAGTCGTTCTCTTCGGCGGCGCCAGCAGCGAACACAAGGTCTCCATCGCTTCGGCGCGCAAGGTGATGAAGCATCTGGACCGGGAAAAATACCGCATATTGCCGGTTTATCTCACCCCGCGCGGGGTCTTCTTCTACGGCGACGCGTTGGCGTCGATCGACGACTTTTCGCGGATCGGCGACGTGCTGGCGCAGTGCCTCCGCGTGAACTTCCGCGTCGCGGGCAACCGCACGATGCTCTGGAAGGAGAACGGCATCTTCGGCAAACACGTCGCCGACATTGACGTCGTGCTGCCGGTGGTCCACGGGACCAACGTCGAGGACGGCGCGCTGCAGGGTCTGCTGCGGACGGTGCGCGTCCCCTTCGCCTGTCCGGACGTGCTCGCGTCGGCGCTCGGGATGGACAAGTACGTTTCGAAGCTGGTCTTCAAGGCGGCGGGTCTGCCGGTGCTGGACTGCCTCGTCTTCAACCGCGGCGACTACACCAGCGCCGACAGCGTCCGGGCGCAGATCGAGGCGAAGTTCCCCTACCCCGTGATCGTCAAGCCGGTCAACACGGGATCGAGCATCGGCATCGGCTGGGTCAAGACTCCGGAAGAGCTCGCGCCGGCGCTGGACGAGGCGTTTTCGCGGTCGGCGCGGCTGATCGTCGAGCCCGCGCTCGAAAAGCCCCGCGAGATCAACTGCTCGGTCTGCGGTCTCGAGAACGATCCCGAGGTGATCGCCTCGGAGTGCGAAGAACTCTTCCCCGAGGGCGAACTCCTGTCCTTCCAGGATAAGTACGCGGGCGGCGAGTGGATGGCGACCAAGCGCCGCGAATTCCCCGCCAACCTCACGCCGGAGCAGAAGGAGACGATCCAGAGCGTCGCCAAAAAGTCGTTTCAGGCGCTCTACTGCAGCGGCGTGGCGCGGGTGGACTTCCTGATCGACGCGAAGACGGGCGGCATCTACCTGAACGAGATCAACACCATCCCGGGAGCGCTCTCGGCGGGATTGTGGCAGCCGCCGTCGGCATTGACCTACGAGCAGATGCTCGACAAGATCATCCAGCTCGCCCTCAAGAAGAAACGCCTCGACGACATGGTCAACTACTCGACCGACGACGGCGTGACCTCAATCAGCGGCAACTTCGGCGCCAAGGGCATCTGACGGTGGCGCCGTCAGGCGGGGCGAGATCCTTCGCGTACTCGGCGGACGCGCGGGCGCGTTTTCTCGTCCTCGGCTCGATGCCGGGGGTGGAGTCGCTGCGCCAGCAGGAGTATTACGCCTTCAAGCACAACGCTTTCTGGCGCATCATGGGCGAAGTTTTCTCCTTTTCTCCCGCCCTGCCCTATGTGGAACGGCTGACCGCGTTGCGGGATGCGGGCGTCGCCTTGTGGGACGTCCTCGCCGAGTGCGAACGCCCGGGGAGCCTCGATTCTGCGATCCGCGCGCCGCGCCCCAACGACATACCGGGACTGGTGAAGAAACTCCCGAAACTGGAAAAAATCATCTGCAACGGCTCCGCGTCGCGAAGCTATCTGCGCCGCTTCTTTCCCGAACTCAACGCGGAACAGCTGCCCTCGACGAGCCCCGCCGCGGCGCGCTGGAGCTACGCCGAGAAGCTCGCCGCGTGGAAAAGCGCCCTCGGCGTCCGACCTTGACCCCGAGCGGTGTTATTGTAACCGAAACGAAAACCGGAAAGGAAAGGATTTCGATATGTTCAAAAAGATCATGTTTTTTGCAGCGGTCATTCTGTCGTTTCTGCTCGCGACCCCGTTTTCCGCCCCAGCGGCGGAGTGCTCATGCGGCGAATGCGGACCGCGCATCAAGGCGCTGGAAAGCCGAGTCGCCGAACTGGAACGGCGGATCGCCGCGCTGACCGCCTCCCCAGCCGCGAACGACTCCGTCTGGTCGCGCGACACTTTCAACTACCTCGCCATCGGCAACAGCCTGACGCGGCACGGCATCTGCAAATACTGGTGGAACCCCGTCGGTATGGCGGCGAGCGACGCCGACCACGATTACTTCCACCTCGTCATCCGCGGTTTGGAAAAACGCCGCGGCAAGGTCACGGCGCGCGCCTTCAACTTCGCGACCTGGGAGATCACCGGTCACGACCGCGACCAAACCTTCACCGCCATCGACAAGCTGCTCGACGACCGCCTGTCGCTCGTCACCATCCAGCTCGGCGAAAACGTCAAGGACAGAAGCACCTTCGCCGAGGATTACGTCTCGCTCATAGAGCACATCCGCCAAAAGACCGGCGGCAAGGCGCAGATCATCGTCATAGGCGATTTCTGGACTGACGACCCCGTCCGCGCCGAGGCGGCGAAGAAGTGCGGCGTCGATTACGCGCCGCTCGATGAAGCGCTCCAAGACCCCAAGTATCGCAGCCGCATCGGCGCGGTCGTCCACGACGCCGAGGGCAATTCGCACACCGTACAGCACAAGGGCGTGGCGAAGCATCCCGGCGACGAAGGCATGGCGTTCATCGCCGACAGAGTATTGGAAAAGGTGAAATAGGACGATTCCATGCGGAAGATCAAGCTGTCGCGGAGGGCAGGATCAGCGTTTCGCCCGGTCTGCCGCGCAGGACGACTCTGTTACAGCGCAGTTCCACATGCTCGCGGTCGGCGTAAATGTCGAGCACTTTGCCCGCGACGCGGAGTTTTTTGAGGCGGACGAAGCGGGCGAACTCCGGCACATGCGGGGTGACCGCGATGGAGAAGTCCTCGCGCACCTCGACCCCGAACATCCCGAAGATCAGCGTCTGCGCCGGGCACGCCCCCTCGATGTTGCACTTCAACGCGGTGCAGCGGCGGTAGTCCAGCACATCGGCGCGCTGGGAGTCGCCCCAGTACGGCAGTCGCCGTCCCATCCACAGCAGGCGACGGAGGATCGTCTCGGCTTCGCGGACGTGCCCCGAGCGGTAGAACCGCAATATGATCGCCGCCGGGAACGACACGCACGCGCCCGGTCCGCCGTTGTCGATGTCCGCCTCGTCGTAGGCGGGGTCGAGCTTCGACAGCGAGTGGAGCCCGAAGCGGCCGAGAAACTCCCGCTCGTCCGTGAGATGGCGGAGCAGCGCCGCTTCGGCTTCGGGCTCGAGCGCCCAGTCGCCCCAACCGAGCGCCTTGAACATCTGGATCGTCCAGCGGTAGACCTCCCGCCCTTCTGGGTCGATCGCCTTGAACCAGCCGCGCTCGGGAGAATAGAGCTTTTCGTGGATCAGCTTCTTCAACGCCTCCGCCCGCGCGACGAGGTCGACGGAGGGCTCGTACCCGGCAAGGCGGCAGAGCTTTTCCGCGAGGCGCATCACCACGCACCGCCGCAAGTTGAGGTCGGGGACGATCCCGCAGTAGCGCATCTCCGGGTCGTCGGCGTAATGCGCGCCGCGCAGTTCCAGGTGGTCGTTGGCGCTTCCGTAGTCGGCGAGCACGGCGGGCTTGGAGAGGTCGTCGTGCGCCAGCGCCTCGTCGACCAGACGGGCGATGACGCTTTTGCCGTTCAGCGATTCGTTCAGAAACGCCGCGTCCCGGGTCTGCGTCACATAGGCGTACGCGAGAAAAATAACCTTTTCGTGGTTTATCGGATAATAGGGTCCCAGCCCGGTGCCGTCGTCGGCGAAGAACGCGTAGCAGTTGCCAAGATCCAGCCCGAGCATCATGAGCAGATGCTCGCGCGCCGACCGGGGCGAAAGCAAACTCCACAGCCGATACGGTCCGCCGTAGTTCCACATGTAACAGCAGACGGTGTCGCCCATCATGCTCCCCGTGCCGTAGTGCGGGTGGAGCTTGAACTCGGGCACGTTCCACTCGTTGAGCAAGAGATGCAGCAGCGAAGTATGATAGTAGTCCACGAGGTCGCGGTTGTCCGATTCGAGATCGGGCAAATGGTCGAAGAGGTTTTTCTGCCGCGCCTTCCACTCCGCGAGCGCGTCGGCGATCCGCGCTTCCGGAGCTTCCAGAACCCGCAGAATTTCGGCGCGGCATTCGTCGAGCGTTCCGAGCGCGGCGGCGGTGTAAAAAGTGACGCTCGCCCCGGGAGCGAGTTCACGCACCAGCGCTTCGAGCACGCCGGAACAGACGGGCAGCCCCGGCGCGGCTTCCAACGACGACGCGACCGCGAGCGCCGCCTGTTCGTTGCTCAAAGTCAGCACCCGCCCATCCCACTTTTTTTCGGTGCGGGCGGCGGTCTTCTGGTAGCCAGTGCCGAAGCGCCAGTGCGTGCTCTGCCCGCAGCGCCCGGAAACTTCGTACTGCACGTCGAGCGTCAACGGTTTACGGGACGCATTTTTGACCGTCGTACGCATCAGCATGGCGCGGGAATCTTTGACGAGCACGAGGTCGCTCGCGATCCGCATCCCGGCGCGGCTCCCCCGCCGGGTCAGAACCGCCGGATGCCAGCGGTAGTGCTCCGCCGCGACGCGCAGGTCGTTGAAGCGGATCACGAGATCGAAGTCGGGGCTGAAAAAAGGCGGCGCGATGAAGCCGCGAATCTCCGCCACGTCGTACAGCCAGCCGTTCAGCGTGCAGTGCCCGTTGATGAGACCGCAGTCCTCCGGCGCCATCGCATTTTCCTTTTCGGTGATCGAAAACATCGGACCAACCTCCATAAATACCGTTTTCAGCGTATGTCACCCGCGTTTTCGGGACCGCGCAGGCAGCTGCGCGAGCACCACCGCCGCAAAGATCACGGCGCACCCCGCGAGTTCCCGAGCCGGGAGCGCTTCGCCGAGGAACAGCCACCCGCCGAGCACCGCGAAGACCGACTCCAAGCTCATCAGCAGCGAGGCGGTCACGGGGTGGAGATACTTCTGCGCCGCGATCTGCAACGTGAACGCGAGAGCGCTCGAACCAAGTCCGCAGTACAAAAGAAACGGCGCGGCGCCGACCATTCCGCCGAGGCTCCAGCGTTCGCGCAAGAGCGCCGATCCGACCGCAGCAGCAGCCGCCGCGACGAAGAACTGGATGCACGACAACTTGACGCAGTCGCATGTGGGGGCATAGTGATCGACGATCAGGATATACACCGCCGAGAGCAGTGCGCACACCAATATCAGGAGCTCGCCCCGACCGACCCCGGAGACTCCGCCGCAGAGAAGATACGACCCCGCCAGCGCCAGCGCGACTGCCGCCCACAGTATGGCGGTGGTCCGCCGCCCGAAACCGAGCCCGAGGAGCGGCACGATCACGATGTAGAGAGAGGCGAGAAAGCCGCACTTGCCTGCCGATATATAACGCAAACTTGCCTGCTGGGTCACGCACGCCGCCGCGAGAACGAATCCGCACCAGCAGCCGCCCGTCAGCAACCGTTTCCGCGCCGCAGGCGGCACCTCCCCTGCCCTCGGCTGGACCTTTCCGCGTCGCGCGATGCCGAAAAGCGCCGCCACGACCGTGAGCGCCAGCGCGGCGACAAAGAGCCGCGTCGCGGTGAACGCCAGAGGCGGCAGGTGGCGCAGTCCGGCGCTCTGCGCCGAAAAGGCTCCGCCCCACAGCAACGCGACCGCGACCATCGCCGCGGTGCTCCAGAACTTTTTCATGCCGCTACTCGTGGGAAAGCCTCCCTGCCCCCGCTTTTTCAGCATTCGTACAGGAGAGCGTCGATGGCGGAAAAGATTTCCGCCGCCTCCGCCATGCGCCCCACACCGTCCGCGCCGCAGGCGACGTGTCCCGCGACGGGACCGCAGAAGCGGACGCCGCGCCGTTTCAGGATCTCCACGTTGTCGACGCAGGCGGGGTGGCTCCACATCTTGGGATTCATCGCGGGGGCGAGCAGCACCTGCCCCGCGAAGGTCGCCGCAAAGGTCGTCAGCGCGTCGTCGGCGATCCCGTGCGCGAATTTGGCGATGAAGTTCGCCGTGGCGGGAACCACCGCGAAGAAGTCGGCTTCGTCGGCGAGGGCGACGTGCTCCGGACGCCACTCGGTTTCCTCCCAAAGCGAAGTCACGACCTCGTGCCGCGAGAGGGTCTTAAAGGTCAGCGGCGTGACGAAACGCGTCGCATTATCCGTCATCAGCACCCGGACGTCGTACTTCTTGGCGAGTTTGCCGCAGAGGTCGGCGGCTTTGTAGGCGGCGATCCCGCCCGTCACTCCCAGAGCGATCACTTTTTGCCCCATGGCACACTCCCTTCGGCTATCACTTTGGTGCGCAGCCGGAACGAGCAGAACAAGCCTTCGAGCTCGTTCACGGCGGTCGCAAGATCGTCGTTGACGACGACATAATCGTAGAGGCGGAATTTTTCCAACTCGCGTTCGGCGGCGGCGAGGCGCAGCGCGAGCTGCTCCTCGGAATCGGTGGCGCGGCTGCGGAGCCGCGATTCGAGCACTTCGAGCGACGGCGGAGCGATCAGCACGAACACCGCGGCGTTGGCGAGCTCCACGTCGCGTTCGGCGGCTTTGCGGATCTGACCGGCGCCCTGCACGTCGATGTCAAGGATCACGTCGGCGCCGCGGCGCACGCGGTCGAGAACCTCGCTTTTCAAGGTGCCGTAGCGGTTGGCGAAGACGCGCGCCTCCTCGACGAAGCCGCCCGCCTGCGAACGCGCCTCGAACTCCTCCGGCGTGAGAAAGAAGTACTCCCGCCCGTGAAGTTCGCCGGGACGCGGCTTCCGCGTGGTGCAGGATATGGAAAACTCCAAGTCGGGCAGCCGTTTGCGTACCGCGCCGACCAGTGTGGACTTGCCCGCTCCGCTCGGACCGGAAAGCACGATCAGATTGCCGGTGCGAAAGATCGGTTCGCTCATGATTCAACAGACTCCTCAAAGACTCCGGGGCACTCCTTCTGCCAGCCGGGAAAGTTCCAACGCTCCGGGAAGTCGCGGCACTGGCGCGGCTTGACGGGATCGACGACGCATCGTGACAACCCGTCCGGGGCGACGTCCAGAAATATGCAGCTGCCGTCGGGGCGTTCGTCGAGCGACAGGCATTGGCGATCCGGCGACAATCGCGTCGAAGCGGCGGAAAACTCTTCCGCCGAAACCCCGAGAAACTTCGCGATGGCTTCAAGTTCGCCGGGAAGGAGTTTCACGCACCCCGCCCAGCGGCAGCACGCCCCGCAGCGGCGGCAGACGAACGCCATCTCGAACTTCCCGCGCTCAACGGAAAGTTTCGAAGGTCAGATCGTCGTCCTTGATGTCGAGCAGGAAAAAGCCGAGAACGAAGTCGACGAAATCCACGGGATGCACATACAGATCGCCATCGAGGAACAACCCCAGCGAACCGCCGAACGCCCAGTAGTCGCGCGGTCCCTCGAAGAAGTCGTAGACGCGCTGGATGGGTTCAGGGAAGCCGACGCGGGTTTCGACGTAGCGCTCGATCAGCGGAGTGCTTTCATACACGGTGAAATCTTCCGCGCCGACGCAGATGAACGACCAGTACCATCCCTCTTCGAGACCGAAACCGTACTGGCGGTTGTGGATCTTGTACGCCTTGGCGGTCCAGCCGATACCGAGACCGACGTCGATGGCGCGGGTCGCCATCAGCCGCGCTTCGACCGTGGGACCGAAGCCGAGGGCAACGCTGAAGGTGTCGAGCGCGTCGATGATCCGGTTGGGAATGTAGAAGACCAGCCGTTCTTCGATGGTGGCTCCCTGGACCGGGGAACCGAAGACTCCGGCCGCAACGACCGCCAGTGTCAGCAACAGTTTTTTCATAGATATATCTCCAAATCAGTGGATTGGTTGACTACTTTAGCACAAAAACCATACCTATGCTTAAACTAACCTCTTGAGAGCATTTTTACAAGTCCCGGCGCGCAAAAAAACGCCGTAAAAACCGGAATCACGCCGCTGCGCGGAAGAAAATCGGCGCCATTTCTTGACATTTGCGCCCAACCGACCTATATTATGTGGCAAACATGCCGCGGGGTAGAGCAGTGGTAGCTCATCAGGCTCATAACCTGAAGGTCAATGGTTCGATTCCATTCCCCGCTACCAATTAAACTCGAGCGCCGAAGTTCGTAAAAGGGCTTCGGCTTTTTCATTTCATGAAATGCCGAGCCTCTTTTACTTCATCGCCCACGTCAAATGCGGGGCATTTGCGGGGCGATTGCGTCCGGCTGACGCCGTACGCACTTCGGCTTCGCCTCGTCCATTCCCCGCTAACGCAATTTTTTGGAAAAGGTTTTTTCGGACCGGGACTGGCTTCGGCTTTTTCATTTCATGAAATGCCGAGCCACTTTTACTTCATCGCCCCCCGTCAAATGCGGGGCATTTGCGGGGCGATTGCGTCCGGCTGGCGCCGTACGCACTTCGGCTTCGCCTTGTCCATTCCCCGCTACTTCAAAATTGAGGAAGAATAGATATCGCTAACGCTCCCGACACTTCGGCTGCGCCTCGTCCATTCCCCGCTGCGCGAAACAAGGTGAAGACCTTTGACCTTCAGGTTATGAGCCAGAGGGAGATGTCACCTCCGGAGAGAGGATGTGTCGAGTTTTCATCGTCCGCCGGTTCTCTCCGGAGTCCTTCGATCACCCCTGAAAAGCCCTTGAAATCCTCTCTGTCTCTCTGTTTTTTGCGTGCTGCAGAGAATGACTAGTCCTTCTCCTTGCTGTCCAAGCAATAGACAAAACCACCTCTCTCTCGCGCGTGTAAACGTAAATGCATACTGTGAAACCGTATCGCTCCAGTCACGGTTTTTGGAAAAAATCGGAAATCACTGTTGTAAAAAATCAAAATGGAATTAATTTATATTAGATGTTTGTCGGCATGGTTGTCGATAGCTTAACGGTTAAGCTATTCACTGACGAAGTCATATCATTAAACGCAACACTAAATAATTGGGGAAAATCATGGCAGAAATAAACTTAGATACAAAATTGGTGGGTGATATTCAAGGACACTTTTTCGTTCCTGATTATCAGCGAGGTTATCGTTGGGGCAAGACTGAAGTAGAGACGCTTCTTAACGACATTTATGAGTATGGCAGCAAGCCAAAGAAAACTGAAAATGACAATTATTGTCTGCAACCAGTTGTTGTAAGAAATTTGGGAGATAAATTTGAGCTGATTGACGGGCAACAGCGTCTTACAACGCTCTATCTTATTTACGTGTTCATGAACAAGGTAAGCAATGGTTTCATGAGTGAGCCGAAGTTTACGCTTTCATACGACACACGCAAGGAATCAGCTGATTATCTGCAAAATCCAGATGAAACCAAGAGCAACAACTATATAGATTTCTTTTTTATCTATAATGCTTATAAAACTATTGAATATTGGTTTTCACAAAAAGGGAAACTTCAGTCAACATTGACGAATATCAACAAATATTTCGACGAGTGCGTGAAAATCATTTGGTATGGAGTGCCTGATTCGGAAAACGGATATGACCTTTTTACCCGATTAAACATTGGTAAAATCCCGCTTACAAGCTCGGAACTTGTAAAGGCCTTGTTTCTCAAAGGTGAAAGTGAAAACGCTATCCGTCAAGAAGAACTGTCGCTAGAATGGGATAATATGGAAAAAGAGCTGCACAACGATGAGTTTTGGGGATTCCTTACCAATTCCGAGACAGACAGCTATCCCACCCGAATCGATTTGGT